>Ga0210380_10000023_pt1 | contig 127229 bp, 104 predicted proteins | sample PLM4_5_coexredo_FD_155476 | JGI IMG/M metagenome (GOLD analysis project Ga0210380, IMG submission 155476) | Groundwater sediment microbial communities from an aquifer in East River, Colorado, USA - PLM4_5_coex redo | ecosystem: Environmental > Terrestrial > Soil > Riparian zone | place: USA...
TTCGGGTTTGGGCCCGGTGGGCCGGTCCTTCCACTCACGACGGCCTTCGGGTTTGGGTCCGGTGGGCCGGTCCTTCCACTCACGACGGCCTTCGGGCTTGGGTCCGGTGGGCCGCTCCTTCCATTCACGACGGCCTTCGGGTTTGGGTCCGGTGGGCCGGTCCTTCCACTCGCGACGGCCTTCGGGCTTGGGTCCGGTCGGCCGCTCCTTCCACTCGCGCCGGCCCTCTGGTCTGGCCGCAGGCGAGCGGTTCCGCCCACTCGGGGCGCTCGGCCGCGGCCCGGTCGGACGATCCGTCCGCTCGCCCGGGCCTTCCGGCCTTGGCGATCGCGGACGCCGTTCGTCGGGTTTTGGCGGTTCCGGTTTCCAGTCACGCGGCGCGTCGGGCCGGCCTCCGCCGTCGTCCTGGCGCCGCTCGAATCGCTTCTTGCGCCAATCCAGATTCCGCGCCTTCTTCGCGTCGATGAATTTCTGTCGCGGGTCGCGGTGCTCGCCTCCGGGCCGCCAGTCTTTCGGCCGTGCGGGCCGCTCGCCATCCTGCGGGCGCCCGGCGGCCCGCGCGGCCTCCGGCGAGTCCCACAGCGCGCCGCGCGAGAACCAGCGCATCACCGCATCGGGATGCTTCTCCTGAAGCCGCTTGAATGTCGGCAGGAGCTCCTCGCGATCCGTGGCGCGGAACGCAGTCGGCAGCCCGCCGACAAGAATGGTCCAGTAGGCAAAGCGGGGCGGCACGTTACTCCAGTCCGAGACGTTTCATCTTCTCGACCAGCGTCGTGCGCTTGATGTGGAGCAGCTCGGACGCCTTGTTGCGGTTGCCGCGGGTACGCTCGAGCGCGCGGCGGATGAGATCGCGCTCCAGCGATGACAGGTACGCGTTGAGATCCATGCCCTCGTCGGGAAGGTCCACGTAGGGCGTTGCGCTTGGCGGCGGCGCCTCCTGCATCTCGGGCAGCAGGTCGGTCACATCGATTTCCGTCCGGCCGCCGCTGAGCGTCACCGCGCGCTCGATCGCATTCTCGAGCTGACGCACGTTGCCCGGCCACGCGTAGGCCATGAGCCCGCGCATGGCCCCTTGCGATACTTGCGGCGGCGCCTCGGGCGCGAACTTCTTCAGGAAGTGCGACACCAGCAGCGGGATGTCTTCGCGCCGCTCGCGGAGCGGCGGCAACGTAATCGGAATCACGTTGAGGCGATAGTAGAGATCGTCGCGGAACGTGCCTTCCTCGATCATGCGCTGCAGGGCGGAGTTGGTGGCGGCGATGACGCGGACGTCCACCTTGATCGTCTGGTTGCCGCCGACGCGCTCGAACGCGCGCTCCTGCAGCGCCCGCAACAGCTTCGTCTGCAGGGACAGACTCATCGTGCCCACTTCGTCGAGGAAGATGGTTCCCTTGTTGGCGTGCTCGAACCGGCCTTGTTTCAAGCCGATGGCTCCCGTGAACGCGCCCTTTTCGTGGCCGAACAACTCCGACTCGAGAAGGGCTTCGGGAATAGCCCCGCAGTTGATTGCCACGAACCGGTGGGTCTTGCGCGGGCTGTTGTGATGAATCGCGCGCGCGATGACTTCCTTGCCAGTACCGGTCTCACCCGTGATGAGCACGGTGCTCGTCGTCCGCGCCAGGGTGTCGAGCATCGAGAAGAGCGGTTGCATGGCACGGCTGCGGCCGATGATGCCCTCGAACTGGTAGCGCTCTTCGAGCTGCGACCGCAGGTAGGCGTTCTCGGAACGCAGGCGCCCCTGTTCCATCGACTTCTGGATGACATGCATCAGCTCGTCGAAGTGGAACGGCTTGGTGATGAAGTCGGACGCGCCCTTCTTGATCGCGTCTACCGCGTCGCGCACGGTGCCGTAGCCCGTGATGACGATGGCGACGATAGAGGGATAACGCTGGCGGGCCGCGTCGATCAACTGCGTGCCGTCCATCCCCGGCAGGCGGAAGTCGGTGACGATGAGATCGAACGCGAACTGGTCGAGCAGTTCGAGGGCCTGCTCGCCGCTGGCCGCCTCCACGACTTCGAATCCGCGATCGGACAGACGTTCAGCCGTCGGGCCGCGCAGGTCCGCCTCGTCGTCCACGAAGAGCAGGTGGGGTTTCGGATCGGCCACGAGCGCCAACATTTTGACACACGGTGTCCAGATATGGAGATATGGATCGCGAACCGGCGTTAATCGGGTTGCGCCCGAACCGGCGTCAAGGCGCGTTTGCCAGATACTGCCGCGCAGTCCGGTCCTTAGCCGGACGCGCTGAACCGCGCAGCCTAACGAATCTCCCCCAGCGGCCGATACGCGTTCTTGAGGGCTCGCCGGGACTGTCCCGGCAGTGCCCGCCGGAGGCGGGCAGTCAAACACTGCCTTGCGAGGCGGAGCGCAGTCCGCCGGGTCGAGGCGGCCTCGCGAGATTCTGGACGCTGAAGCCAGGCCCACAGGGGCCGAAAGAGATCATATGGACCGTCAGACGCTGTCGATCATGAAGGCGTGCGAAGTGGTTGGAGTCAGCCGCCGCACCATCTACAACTGGATTTCCGCGGGCAAGGTCGAATACGTCCGTACCGCCGGCGGCGCGATCCGCATCTTCGCCGATTCGCTGTGGCGCGATGCCGGCTCGCCCTCCCGCCAGGTGAGCGCAACCGTTCGGCCGACCGGTTCGCACGCGTGAACCAGCTTCGGGAGTCCGCGGGATCCGCGGACTCGGCGCTCCAGGCGGGACGGGAGCTTCCGGCCCTGTTCCACCGCCTGAACAACCAACTGGGGATAATCCTCGCCTGCGCCGAATTGCTGGAGCTCAAGGCCGTGGACGACGTGAGCCGCATCAGAGCCTCCGAAGCAGTCGCGAAAGTCCTCGACGCGATGGGCACTGCCAAAGAGATCCGCCACAAGACCGACTCGCTCTGAGCTGTCCCCCCAGGGACAGCCCCCCTTTCGGCCCCTCCGCTGTTTCACCTCGGCACAACCAACCCTCAGTTTCGTAATCGCGAGCGTCAGTTCTTTGGCTCGACCGGTCGGACGTTCGTCAGTTTCTTGACGTCTTGTCCCGTTTCGAAGCACCGGCCGCGTGCGGAAATTGCACAAAAGCTCGACCGCAACGTGTTCCAAATATTGAACTTAGAACACGCTCCTTGACCACGATTACGTCGGAATGACCGAGGCTGCGCGGTTTGGTACTACGGTTGCGATAGGTAGGCGCGGAGGTCAACACACTCATGCGCCCCCAGCTTGCCACCGCCGACAACACCCGCGTCGTCAACTGCATTCCCTTCGTCGAACAGCTCGCTCGCCGCGTGGCGGCCACGATGCCCCACTCCATCGATATCGGCGACCTCGTCCAGGACGGTGTCATCGGTCTCATCGATGCCGCCAACCGCTTCGACGAGGCGCGCGGCATCAAGTTCGAAACCTTTGCCGAGCGGCGCGTGCGCGGCGCGATGATCGACGCGCTCCGCAAGGACGCGTGGCCGCGCGGCGTCCGGCGTCAGCGCCGTGAGCTCGAGGCTGCGCGCGAACAGCTGCGCCGCGAGCTCGGGTGCGAGCCGTCGCTGGCCGACCTGGCCGCGAAGGTCGGCTCCGACGAGAAGCGCCTGGGGCGGACCATCGTCCGCATCAACGCCATCGAATCGACGTCCCCGCTCGCCAACAACGAACATCTCGACGAATCGACGCTCCCGGCGGCGCTCATCCCGTCCGAGCCGGAGCGCCCGGATGTGGCCTTCGAGCGCCACGAGACCCGCCGCCGCGTACAGGACGCCATCGCCTCGCTGCCGCCGCGCGAGCAGAAGGTGATCGGTCTCTACTACTACAACGAGGCGACAATGAAGCAGATTGGCGCCGAGATTGGCGTCAACGAGTCGCGGGTGTCGCAGTTGCACGCGCGCGCCATCGGCCGCCTGCGCGAGGCGCTCTCGCACCTGGCGCCCGGCGCAGAGACGTTCAAGATCCTGCGCAGCGCCATTCTCGAGTTCCACAAGCCGAAGATGGCCAAGGCGACGCTGGCGAGCAGCACGGCTCAGCGCCCGGCCGCGGCGGTCGTGGTCGATTACGCGAGCGTGTCGCGGACGGCGCGGAGCAAGTCGCCGATGCGGAACGGCTTGACCAGCCAGCGGCAGCCGCTCTCGGCGAGAAAGCGTTCGGCGTCGGTGGCGGCCACGTCGCCCGTGACGAAGATCACGCGCCGGGCGAGCGAAGGTGTCGCCGCGGCAATGGCTCGATAGATCACCATTCCGCTGACGCGCGGCATCTTCAAGTCGCAGATGACCGTGTCGTAGCTGGTTCCCCGAACGCGGGCGAGGGCTTCCTCGCCGTCGCCCGCGATATCCACCTTCATTCCCTCGTCCTGCAACGCGTCGCCGATGGCGCGGGCGAGCGCATGCTCGTCCTCGACCACGAGAACCGACGCGCCTCGCAGTCCCGCGCGGGCGGGCGCGGCCGGCGCCGGCGCCGGCGGCGCGCCAGTGGTCGGCGTGACCGGCAGGTCCACGACGAACGAGGTGCCGCGACCCGGCTCCGAATCCACGCGGATGCGGCCGCCATGGTCTTTCACGATGTTGTAGGCGACGGCCAGGCCGAGTCCGGTGCCTTCGCCCACTGGCTTCGTGGTGAAAAACGCGTCGAAGATTTTGGTCCGGATCTCCGGCGCGAGCCCGGGTCCGTCGTCGCTGACGTCGAAGGACACGGTGTTCACCGAGGCGTCGTGCCAGGTCCGCACCACGAGCGAGCCGCGGCCGTGGCTCGCTGCCATCGCCTGCTCGGCGTTGTTCATCAGGTTGAGGAGCACCTGCTGGATACGATGCGCGTCGGCGAACACGGGCGGCAGGCCGGCCGCGAGCGCGCTGACGACGTCGATGTTGTTGGCCGCCTGCTCGTCGGCGCGCAGCTCCAGCGTCTCGCGCACGACGTGGTTCAGGTCGATCATCGCGCGCGTAGACGGACGCGGCTTGGCGTAGGTGAGCAGATCGCGGACGATGCGCGTGGCACGCTCGGTCGCGGCGACGATGGCGTCGGCGCCGCGCTTGGACGTCGCATCGAGCGGCTGCTCCTGCAGCCGCTCAGCCCAGCTGAGGATGGTGGCGAGCGGGTTGTTCAGCTCGTGCGCAACCTGTGAGATGGTCTGGCCGAGCACCGCCAGCTTCTCAGCCTGCAGCAGTTGCTGATAGAGGTCCCGCGAGCGGTCCTTGAGGCGCCGCTGCTCGGTGATGTCGCGGAAGAGCGCCTCGACGAGCACGACACCACGCTCGGGGTCGACTTCGGCCCGCGCAGTGATCTCGACCACGACGACCGCGGCGTCGAGCCGCAGCATCCGGACCGGGTAGTTCGCCAGGGCGCCTTCGCTGGCCAGGCGATCGAGAAAGGCGGCGCGCGCCTGCGGATCGGCGAAGCGGTCGGGGGCGAACGGGACCACGTCGGCGTCGGCGGTATCGGCCTTGTGGCCGAACAGCTGCTTGAGCGCGCAATTGGCGACGACAGTGGTGCCGTCTTCGGTGCTGTGGGGACGGACCGCCCCTACGAACACGCCTTCGTGCATGGCGTCGAGCAGACGCCCGAAGGCCTCCACCCGGCGGGGGGCTATCGCGATGGCGCGGCCTTCTTTGCGGGCGCCTGCGGCGGCCGTGGCGTCGGCGTCGACGACGGGAAATTGCCGCCGTAGCGCTTCTCGATGGCCGCCCGGATGGAGGTCACCGATGCGCCCGAGTTGAAGAGCAGCATGGCTTCGCGTCCGACGTCGAGGCAGATTGCGCAACCGATTCCGTGGGCCTCCCATTCGGTCACGTTACCGTTGGCGGCGCGTGCCTTCACGAAGCAGTCGTGATTGCCCTTGTGCCCGAGCTGCTCGCAGCCGCAGTAGCACGGCACGTACGCAAGCACCTCGGGGTGCCGCGCCGCGAACTCGAAGACCTCCTGCACCACCGGCATCGGCCGCGCCGGAGCGAAGGGGACCCGGGGCAGGGCGGGCAAGGGGCCGACCGCGCCCTTGACGGGTGCGGTCTTGGCGAGGGCCGCGTGTGAGGCGGCCGCCGGCGCGCCGTGTTCGTGCTGCGCCGCCACAGCCGGCAGCGGCACGAACAGGGCAGCGGCGACGATCGCGCACGCGACACGCGGTGCAGCGGTGGGCAGTCGTGGGGTCATTGGCGCCATCGTAACCGATCTCGCGGGGAGGCGGACAGACGGGATTCCGACATGCTGGGGTGCCGGTCCGGCGCCGATAAATCTCACCGTGAAGGACGGCGTGTACTACTCGAAGGGCAGCGACCCGATCCTGGCCCTGGGCGTGGCCGTCGTCTGCTACGTGCTGCTGTCGAAGCCGACGTCAGCGCTGTTCGAGTACCTGGCGCAGATTCCTGAAATCCACGAACTCCGGCTGTTTCCCGCCGCCATCATCGCCGCCACGGTCTTCGGTTTCTATCAGTGGCGGCAGCGTCGCCAGCTCAGTGGCGTCGCCCTCGGCGCCGCCGTCGCGTCGACGGAGGCGATGGAGCGGGCGGAGGAAACCTCGCGCCTGGTCAACTTCGCGCACGCCCTGACGCGGATTCCCGAGCTCAAGTCGGTGGCCGCCGCCACCGCTACCCATATCCCGCTGCTCGTGCCCAACCGTCGCGCCTGGGTGATGATCCGCGCGGCCGGCGTGTGGGAGCCGCTGATGACCGTCGGCGATACGCCGCCGGGCGATCGCGAGCGTGCGGCGCGCCGTGCCATGGGCGAAGGCGGATTGCAGGTCAGTCTGCCGTCCGACGACGAATGCTTTCCGGTGGTCATCGCCGACACCCCCGTGTGCGTGCTTGGCGTCGCCTCGGCGCCTGCGCTCACGGCCCACCAGCGCAGCGTGTTGACGACGGCCGTGGCTCTGCTCGCGGCATCGCTGAAGAATGCGGAGCTGCTCCAGGAGCTGCACGAGAACGGCCTGCAGGACGGCCTCACCGGGTGCTTCAACCGCACCCACGCGATCGATTCGCTCGACATCGAGCTCAAGCGCGCGCGTCGCACCAAGCGGCCGCTCTCGGTACTGATGTTCGATCTCGACTCGTTCAAGTTGATCAACGATCGGCACGGGCACCTGTGCGGCGACGCGGTGCTGGCCGCCGTCGGCGAGCGCATGCGCGGCGCGACCCGCGCCGGTGACCTGAAGTGCCGCTACGGCGGCGACGAGTTCATCGTGCTCCTGCCCGAGACGCCGCTGGCCGGCGCCAGGCTGGTGTGTGAGAACCTGCGCAAGGCGATCGAGAAGGATCCGATTCCGTGGGCCGAAGGCCAGATTGCCCTGACGGCGAGCTTCGGCGTCACGGAGATGCACGCGGGCGAGACCGATCCACTGGGGATTGTGGCGCGCGTCGATGGCGCCCTCTACCGCGCGAAGCGCGCGGGGCGCAATCGCGTGTGCATCGCCGACGAAACGCCGGCGACCGCTTAATTAACGCCGGTTCGCTATTCGAGCGCGAACGTCATCGCGCCGTCCACCACCACCCGGCCATCCACGCGGGCAAAGCCTTCCAGCTGTCCCATGCGGCTGCGCAGACGCTTGACACGCGCCTCGATCTCCACGGCGCTGCCCGCATAGACCGGGCGGCGAAAGCGCACGCGCTCCATGCCGCGGAAGAGAATCAGCTTTCCCTGGTTCTCCGGCTTCGACAGGATGAGGATGGCACCGACCTGGGCAATGCACTCGGTGAGGATGGTCGGCGGCACGGCCGGGGGTTCGCCTGGCGAATACGACAGGTAACTCTCGTCGTGGGCGACGTTCTTGATGCCGACAATCCGCCGGTCGGTCTCCAGCTCGGTGATGCGATCGACGAGCAGAAACGGGTAGCGGTGCGGCAGAATGCGTGCAATGGCTTCGTATTCGAGCGGCAGTGTCAACGGCGTCATCGACCCGGCCAGTATAATTCCTACCCGAGGCGATGCCGCAGACCCGCGACCCGATGACGCATCCCAGACACCATGAGTGAGCCCGCGCCCGGCGCGGCGGAGCCCCGCGGCTCTGCCCGCCCTGCCAGCGAGTCGGAGCTGCTCTCCACGCTCTTCGAGCTTGGTCGAGAAGTAACCGCCGTGCTCGATCTCGAAGAACTGCTCGCCAAGATCCCGCAGCTCATCGCCCGGCTCACCAAATTCAGCGCCTTCTCCGTCTACCTGCTCGACGAGAAGCGGCAGGAGCTGCGCATTGCCTATGCCGTGGGCTATCCCGATGCGGCGCTGCTCAACATGCGCCTGCGGCTGGGGCAGGGCGTGGTCGGCGCCGCCGTGGAGGAGGGCCGCCCCATCCTGGTGAACGACATCCGCCAGGAACCGCGTTACATGGGACCGCTGCGCAACATGCTGTCGCAGCTGGCGGTCCCGATGCGGCGCAAGGGACGGGTCATCGGCGCTCTGAACCTGCTCAACGAGGTCGAGGGCGCGTTTACCGATCAGGATGAGGCGCTGCTGCGCCAGTTCGCCGCCCACGTGGCAGTGGCGATCGAGAACGCGCGGCTGTTCCGCTCGGAACGCCAGTACGTGGACACGCTCGAGACGCTGGCCGAGATTGGGCGGGAGATGTCGTCGATCCTCGACCTCGACGCGCTCCTCACGCGCATCGCCAGCCTCACCAAGCGGCTGGTGGATTACCGCACCTTCGGCATCCTGCTGCTCAACGAGGCGAACCAGGAACTCGAGATGAAGCTGGCCGTGCGCTACGGCAAGGGCGCCGAGTCGAAGCACGTGCGCCTGGGCGAGGGGCTGGTCGGCTGGTCGGCGCTCCACCGCGAGGCCGTGCTCGTGGCCGACGTGTCGCAGGACCCGCGCTATATCAACCTGGTCGACGACGCGCGGTCGGAGCTCGTGATCCCGATGCTCACCAAAGATCGCTGCATCGGCGTGTTCGATCTCGAGAGCCCGGAGCTCGACGCCTTCACCAAGGAACACAAGGAGCTGCTGACGCTGCTCGCGAGCCAGGCGGCGGTGGCGATCGAGAACGCGCGGCTCTACGAGGAAGTGCGGCGCAACGAGGAGCGCTTCGAAAAGGAGCTGCGTTTTGCGCAGCGCGTGCAGATGGCGCTGTTGCCGACCGAGCTGCCGCGGCCGCTCGACGAGGTGGACGTGGCGGCGCGCTTCGAGCCGGCGCGCGAACTCGGCGGCGATCTCTACGACTTCCTGATGCCCGATCCGACGGTGCTCGCCGTCGCGGTCGGTGACGTCTCGGGGAAGGGCGCGCCGGCTGCGCTCTACGGCGGCTTCGTCGCGGAGCTGGTCCGATCCCGGACGATGCGCCGCCGCTTCTCGCCGGACTTGTTCCGCGTCTCGGGCGTACTGCAGGCGATGAACACGATCCTGCACGAGCGCCAGCTCGAGGAGTACTACTGCACGCTCTGCTATGCGTTCTTCGACTTCTCGCGCCGCATCGTGACGCTGTCCAATTCGGGTCTGCCGTATCCGATCCACTGTTCCGGGGATCGCTGCTCGCAGATCGAGCTACCAGGCGTGCCGCTCGGGTCGTTTGCCGGCGTCACCTACGACGAGATAGAGCTGGAGATGCGGCCGAACGACCTGCTGGTATTCTGCACCGACGGCATTTTCGAGAGCTCGGACGAGCGCGGCTCGGAGTTCGGCGCCCGGCGCGCCTGCGAGGTGGTGGCCCGCCACCGCAACGACCCGGCGCGCGTGATCGTCGACGCGATGTTCGACGCCGTCTTGGAGTTCCGCGGCAGTGCCCCCCAGGCCGACGACATGACCGTAGTGGTCGTCCGCGTCAACGGATAAGCCGTCAGTGCTCGCTCTTGCGGCTCTGCTCTTCGATGTGCAGGCCGACGCTGCGGCTGCCGAGCGACGCGACCTCGCCCACGGTGCCCTTCACCTGTACGCGTGCGCCCTTCGCCGGCGCGCTGCGCGAGGTGCGCGCGAGGACAGGGATTTCGCCGGTGCCGTCGTCGATGTTGTAGAGCTGGAACGGGACGAGAGGCACGCCGTAGCTGCCGGTGACCGTGCCCGTCACCGCGACGGTCTTGTTGTCGAACCGGCCGGGGTCCGTCTTGATCTCGGCGATGCGAACCGCGGACACGCATCCCGTCAGCCACACGGCGTTCAGCAGCGCCAGCGCTAGCGATGCTCCGCCTCGGACCGACGAGCGTGTAGGCTCCGCCTCGCTAGGGCAGCGTCTACTGGCCCGCCCTTCGGGCGGGCGTAGCGTGGATGTTCTCGTCATCATGCTCACTCCTCACCGTCCGGGGGGACGAGCGGCGATCTCGAATGGTCGCGCACGGACCGTGAAAATGTCGCCGGGACGCGGCGATGCCAGCGCCTGCCTGAAGTTACGCTTCCCGGTGGCCCGGCGCGACCGCAGTCCAGACAATCAAAGAACGTGCCCGGACGGCGTCCTCGAATTCACGCCCATTTCACCGCGCTGAACGCTCGACGCGGATGAGTGCGTCACCTCGAGGTGGCAGACAGGTAGGACAGGTAGGACTGGCAGGACTGGTAGGACGAAGCGCTTGTGGCCATCTGTCGTGCGTCGACTGATGGTGTGTTCTTACCCACCTGTCCCACCTGTCTCACCCGTCCCACCTGTCAGTACGTATTCAAGTACCGTTCGATCTCCCACGTCGACACCTGGCGGATGTAGCTGTCCCATTCGGTCCGCTTGGCCGTGACGAAGTGATCGAAGATGTGCTCGCCGAGCGCGTCCTTCATGAGCGCGCTCTTCTCGAGCTCGTCGAGCGCCTCGCTCAGGTTGCCCGGCAGTTCGTCGATGCGCAGGTGGCGGCGCTCGCGGTGACTCATCTTGTAGATGTTCTTGTTCACCGGCGGACCGGGATCGAGCTGCCGTTCGAGGCCGTCGAGTCCGGCGCGCAGCATCACGGCGAGCGCCAGATACGGATTGCAGGAAGGGTCCGGCATGCGAAGCTCGATGCGTGTCTTCGGGCCGCGCCCGACGGGCACGCGGATGAGCGGACTGCGGTTGCGCTCCGACCACGCGATCGCAGTCGGCGCTTCGTAGCCCGGGACGAGTCGCTTGTATGAGTTCACGAGCGGGTTGGTGACGGCGCAGAACGCTTTGGCGTGCTTGAGTAGGCCGCCCACGTAGTACAGGCACGCCGCGCTCAGCTGCCGTTCCGCCTTCTCGTCGTAGAACACGTTGCGGCCGCGCGAGAACAGGGACTGGTGCGTGTGCATGCCGCTGCCGTTCACACCGAACACCGGCTTCGGCATGAAGGTCGCGTGCAGGCCATGGCGGCTCGCGACGTTCTTCACTACGAACCGGAATGTGCTGACGTTGTCGGCCGTGAGCAGCACGTCGTCGTGACAGAAATCGATCTCGTGCTGCCCCGGCGCCACCTCGTGGTGTGCGGCCTCGACGTGAAATCCCATCTGCTCGAGCGAGCGCACGATCTCGCGCCGCACGTCTTCCCCCAAGTCCACCGGCGTGAGGTCGAAGTAGCCGCCAGAGTCGTGCGTCTCGGTCGTCGGCTGGCCGTCCTGACGCCGCTGGAAGAGGAAGAACTCGACCTCGGGGCCGGCCCGCACCGCGAAGCCGCGCGCGGCCGCCAGGTCGATCGCGCGCTTGAGCGTCGAGCGGGGGCAGCCGGCAAACGGCGTCCCGTCGGGGTTGGCGATATCGCAGATGACGCGCCCGACCCGCTCGGCGCTGGCATACGTCCACGGCAATACCTGGAACGTGGACAAGTCGGGTTTGAGGTACATGTCCGACTCTTCGGTCCGGACGAACCCCTCGATCGACGACCCGTCGAACATGATCCGGCCGTCCAGGGCTTCGCCAAACTGCCGATCCGGCACCTCGACGTTTTTGGTCGCCCCGAGGATGTCCGTGAACTGGAGCCGCATGAACTTCACCTGCTCGCGCTGGGCGCGCTCCAGGATCCGGGTCTTCGAGTCGTCCCTCGCCATGGGACCGGATTATGCCAACTTTTCCTGCACTGACCCCGTCAGAGAGCTGTGAGGCAATGGGAGGTGTGTATGAAAGCGCTGATGGGGAAGGCCGTGCTCGCCGCGGCGGGCGCGGGTCTCGGGCTGGCCCTTGTCGCGATGCCCGCGGTGGGCGCACAGGATCGGCCGCCGAGCGAGCCCGAGCGCCGCCGCGTCCAGATCGACGGCCTCGGCGGGACGATCGGTGCCACGGTCCGCGACGTTTCCGCCGAGGAGGGTCAGCGCGCGAAGCTGTCGCCACCTGAAGGCGCCTTCGTGACCCGGGTGGAGCCCGACGGCCCCGCCGCGAAGGCCGGCCTCGCGACCGGCGACATCATCGTGGAATTCGACGGCGAGCGTGTGCGCAGTTCGCGGCAGCTGTCGCGCCTGGTACGCGAGAGCCCGGAGGGCCGGTCGGTGCGAAGTGTGTACGTGCGCGACGGCAACCGGCGGACGGTTGAACTGACGCCAGACTCCAATCGCTCCTGGGTGTCGCTGCCGGACTTCAGCCAACTCGATCGGCAGATGCGCGATCTATCACAGCGGTTCGAGTTCGACTACAACGGTCCGGGCGGTCGGGGTTGGGGCGGCTGGGTGGCCGGCGGCCGCGGCCGTCTGGGCGTGTCGCTGTCACCGGTGAGCGAGCAGCTCGCGGCCTATTTGGGAGTCCAGCGCGGCGTGCTCGTGTCGTCGGTGGACATGGACTCGCCAGCCGGGCGCGCAGGGCTGAAGGCAGGCGACGTGATCACGTCGATGAACGGCCGGTCCGTGTCCGACGTGTCGGACGTGTTCGAGGAGGCGCGTCGGGCGGGCAGTGGCGCGTCGATCGCCATGATCGTGATGCGCGACCGGAAGGAAGTGAAGCTCACGGCGCAAATCCCCGAGACCGCTCGGCCCGTGCGCCCGAGCGGCCGATCGATATAGGGCGGGTAGGGCCTTGGGTCCGCGCTGCGCGCGGGTTAGGAGGTAACCGCGCTCTCTTACGATCCGGTGGCTTCGAGGGCCTCATCCGCAGCTGCGGCGGACTCGATCCGCGGGGCCACGGCGCCGGCAAACTGCGCCGCCAGGATGCCCGTGAGCGCCTGAATCTCCGCGCTCGACTCGGTGCGACCCGCCAGTTCCACCGCGAACACGCCTGTCGGCTGCGCGCCTTGGAACATCGGTGCCGCGAGCGCCGCACGCGCGTGGAGGTCACCCGCCGCCGACTGCGACACACCCGAGTGCCACGCTCGCGTGGTGAGGGTGTCGTCGGCGAGCGGCAGATTGCCGATACGGAAGTGGCCCTCCGGCCCGTAGCCGTGCACGAGAGCCGGCACGAGCTCGTCCACGGGTCCTTTCAACCAGATCACGATGCCGGCCGCCTCGAGGACGCCTGCTGCCCGTTCGAGCAGCGCCTCAAGTGCGGCCGCCGTGTCGGCGCGCGCGATATCGGTGCAGAGCGCGGCGGCCGGGTCGAGTGCGACGTGAGGCCGAGCGGGTGGCGGTGGCGGGACTGGCGCCGGCGCCTCGGGCGGCGTCAGCGCGAGCGGCACGTCGCCTGCCGGTTCGACCACCAACGAGAGGGTGCTCGACACGGGCGGCGTGGCTTCGGCGCGTGGGGCGAGCAGCAGGAGGCCGATCGCCCAGAGCCCCGCCGTTCCGCCAAGCACCGACCAGATCTGGTGGACGAGCGCGGCTCGCGCCGCATCGGCCGCGCCGGCTTCAGCGGCCCGCCACTCGAGCACGGCCGCGCGCATCGCCTCTGCGCCCGGCCGCCCTTCGTCCTGAACCAGATCGGCGGCCATCAGGTCGTGGCCAGCCTGGAAGTTTTCCTCGGCCTTCGTCACGGCGCTGGCGACACGGCTCGTGATGTCGCTGAAGGCGGTTGCCGCGGCGGCCGAGTCGGGAGATCCGTGCAGGGCCGTGCTTTCCGACTGGATGCGGGAGAGCAGCCGCCTGACGCGGACGAACCACTCGGCCTCGGATTCGCGGGCCGAATCGAAGGTCTGCTGCGCGGCATCGAAGCGCGCGATCGACTGTACCAGGGCATCGAACCGCGCGGCCGCCGCATGCTCGCGGGTGGTCAGCGCACTCAGTTGGCGATCAACCGTCCAGGCCAACCCGGCCGCCCCGGCAGCGGCGGCGAAGAGCAGCACGACGAGAGCGTAGCGAAGGCTGCGCCGGTGCATCAGGAGAGTCGCACTCCGTGCACAGGATAGCAGGGAATCGGGCGCCGACGTCCAGCCGATCAGAACAGGGGCAGGTACTCCGAGAGCGCGGCCGCGACGATCGGAAACGCACCCGTGAAGATCAGCAGTCCGGTGACCGCGACGAGCGCGCCCGAGATCACGTCCACGAGCCGCGCGTGCGGTCGAATCGCGTGCATCAGGCGCAGCGTCGCAAGGTGCGCCAGTCCGAAGGCCAGAAGCGCCCCGCCGCGCCCGAGCGCATAGGCCGACAGCAACGTCACGCTCCGATCGATCGCGTCGGCAGACGTCGCGGCCGCCAGGATGCGGGACAGCACCACGCCGGCGAGTGGCGTCCATCCGAACATCAGAGCGGCGCCCGCGAGAAACGCGACCAGCAGCGCGCCAGGCGTTGCCGGCTCGGGGGCCCGTTCCGCCCTGGAGCGCGTCGGGATGCCGATCTGACGCAACCCGACCGCGGCCAGGAAAACGCCAGCCCCGCCTTCGAAGAGCGGGAGCCGTTCGAGCAGCGCCTGGCCGGCCGCGGTCGCGCTCGCGCCAAGTGCGATGAACACGAGCGAAAACCCGAGGAGGAACGCGAGCAGGTGCCCGATACCCCGGCTGCGGAGGAAACCCGCAAACCCTGGCAGCAGGGGAGCCATGCCCGGAGAAATCAGCGAGCAGAAGCCGGCCCCGAAGGCGGCGAGCAGTGTGGGCGTCGCGTCCATCCCCCCTCTACGGCTTCCTACGGGCGCCCGAGTCAGCCGGTTTGGGGAGAGCCTATTCGCCGCCGGCGTCGAGGGGTCGGAGGATGACGTAGGTCGGCAGGCCGATGGCCTTGAAACGCTCCATCACTTCGCGCGCCGGGGGTTCATCCGGCTGCTCGGCCTGGAACTTGACCTTTACGTAGCGGTCCAGCGTGCGCTTGACCTCCGGATCGGCCAGCGTGGTCTTGTCCATCGTCAGGCAGTTCTTGCACCAGGTGGCCCACATGTCCACGAGTACGGGCTTGCCTTCCCGTTTCGCCGCCGCCAGCCCCTCGTCGAGCGACGCGTGCCACCCGTCCTTCAGCATGGCTTCGACGCTCGAGGTCACCTCCCCGGCATCCACCCAGCGATCGGCGAACAGCGTGTAGCCGAGATAGCCGTAGTAGCCGGCCGTGGCGAGGATGATCACGCCGAAGGCCTGTTTCACCCGCACCATCCAGGCTCCCGGGCGCGGCAGCGCGGTGAGCCCGGCGCCTGCGATCGGCCAGGGAATCGCCATGCCGATTCCGAGCAGGAAGGGCAGGCCGAGCGCGATGACGGTGCCTTGCGCGTAGAGGTCGCTCGAGAACAGCACCACCTGTATGACGACCGGCGCGACGCACGCGCCGGCGAGCAGCGCCGCTATCGCGCCCATCCCGAAGGCCAGCGCCAGCGAGCCGCGGCTGGCACTGCCGGTGCCGATCGAGGACGAGAAGCGCGAGAAGTCGATCGTGACCACGTCGAACATCGCCAGTGCCAGCACGGCGAAGACCAGCGCAATCGCCACGTTGAACCACGGGGACGAGTTGATGGTGCCGAACGTGCCCGCCGTGAGGATCACGACGAGGCCAAGCACGCCGTACACCGCGGCCATGGCCGCGCCGTAGACGGTGCCGAGAACGAACCCGCGCGAGCGTGATCCGGCCTTGGTGCCGGCGCCGATGATGGCGAGGTTGATGGGGATCATCGGCAGCACGCACGGCGTCAGGTTGAGCGCGAGTCCGCCGAGGAAGACGATGACGAGGATGGCCAACAGGCCCCGGCCCTCGAAGAGCCCGCGTTCCTTGACGCCTTGCTCCGCGTTCGTGATGAAGGTGAGGAATTCTGCGCTGGGAAGATAGCCGCCGGTGCTCGCGACGATCGCGAAGTCGTCGAGCGTGACCGGGGCGCTCGACGCCGCTGCGGCGGGCGGGGGTGTCGCGGAGAGGACGGGCGGCGTGTCTTCGACGGGTGGAGGCGCTCCGGTGCCCCAGGCCACCAGGCTGTATTCCTGCGACGGCTGGCGCGCGCGCGGCATGCCTCCGGCGACGCGAACAGTGAAGCGCACCTCGGTAGTGACCGGCGCGAAGCACAGCTTGTCGTTGCAGGCCTGATACCGGAAGCGCGCTGGTACTTCGACCTCGCCCCGCGGCGCGTCGGCACCCACCGCGAACTGCACGCCAATGACGAACTGATGCTCGAAGACGGCGAGCGGCTCGCTCTGTCCTTGCAGCGTGAAGTCGGTGGCCTTGGGAAACACCACCTCGGTTGCCTGAATGGCCGGCAGCGTGGAGAAGGTGAGAGTGGTCGGGATGAGCGACGGATCCCGGGGAGCGTTCGACTGCAGATGAAAGCCTTCGGGCACGCTGACCCGGAGCAGCGCCCGCACGCGGCCGCCGGCCCTGACCTCGCCCTCGACGTCGGTCGCGAGCTCGGCCGTCACGCCGCGCAGCTGCGCGACGGCCAGGTTCGCCGACAGCAGCAGCAGCGCGAGTGCCACTCCCGCCCGCAGGGCGGGCCAATAGACGCTGCCGTAGCGAGGCGGAGCCTGGATGTTCGCAGGTCCGAGGCGCAGCCTCGCTACCGTCCGCATGATCAGCCGACGGGCTTGAGCGGGATCAGGTACTGCAGGCCTTCCATCTGGACGTTGTGCCCTTTGACGGGCGGCAGGTCCTGATACATGAAGTCCCACTTCCACCGCTCCGACGGGTTCGACGCCTGCAGCCAGTTCTTGGCCCCGACTGGACGGGCGAACGGGATGCTCTCGGCCGCGGCGTAGGGGCCGCCCGGCATGGCGGCCGCGATCGCGCGCCGGACGTCGCCCGACGACTGGTAGCCGAGCGTCAGCCCAAGCGACCGGCCCACGTCGGCGAGAATCTGCCAGTCCTCGTGCGCGTCACCCGGAGGCGCAATCGCGCGCGACACGGCCTGTACGCGGCCCTGGTCGTTCGTGAAGAGCGCGTCCTTCTCGACGAACGCAGCACCTGGCAGCACGATGTCCGCGGCCGCCGTCAGCTCGTTCATCACCACGCCCTGCACGACGAGCGTGGGGAGCGTACCGGCGCGGCGCGCCTCGACGATCCAGGATGTGTCCCCGAGCGAGCCGTCGGGGCCAGGGCTGATGACGTAGAGCACGCGGACGTTCCCAGCCGCGACCGCGTCCTTCAGCCCGGCGAGGGCGGGTGTCTGCGCGTCGCCGACGCTGAACCCCAGGTCGCGGGCGCCAGTGACGTTGGGCGCGTCAACCGCCGGAATCGGGAACGTGGTGCCCGCCGGCTGCGGCTTGTCGCTCCGCGTCCAGGTCACGGCGACCGACGTGAGTCCATCGGGTCCGACCATGCCTTCGACCAGATCTTTCAGGACGAAGAGCTCCTCGGTGGACGCGTGGGCCGACACCAGGAAGCGCACCGACTCGGGGTCGGCGGATCCGGCCTGCTGGATGCGCTCGCGCAGGCGCGGCCCCGCGTCGTGCCAGGCCACGGGCTGGAGGTCAGTACCCTGGCGCAGCATCGGCTTGCGCAGGCGCGACTCGCCCTCGATCCAGTGGTACTGGAACCGGCCGATGTCGCACATCCAGTAGCTGTTCACGTCCGGGTTGAAGCGCGGCGTCATGCGAATGAGCTGCGACCCCTTGGCCCATTCCGGCTTGGCCTTGAGCCATGCGCTCGTGCTGCAGCCCTTCGAGCACAGTGTGCAGGTGGTGTCCACGACCGTCGGGTTGTCCCACGGGCGCGCCTTGAAGCGGTAGTCGCGCGTGGTGATGGCGCCTACCGGGCAGACGTCCATCAGGTTGCCCGAGAGGAGCGAGTGCACGCCTTCCTCGCGGAAGGTCGCGATCTCACTGCCGGCGCCGCGATCGATGACGCCGATCTGGGCGTCGTTCTCGACCTCGCGCATGAAGCGGACGCACCGCGTGCACAGGATGCAGCGGTTGCGGTTGAGCATGAGCGTCGGCCCGAAGTCGACGTCGGCCTTCACCCCCTCGCCGTCAAAGGTCCGGCGGGGGAAGTCCATGCGGCTCTCGGCCGGGCCGAACGAGTAGGAGTAGTCCTGGAGCGGGCACTCGCCGCCCTTGTCGCACACCGGGCAGTCGAGCGGATGGTTGACGAGCAGGAACTCGAGCACGCCGGCGCGCGCTTCGACGACCTCGGGGTCGCGGGTGGATACGACCATCCCGTCGGTGCAGGCCGTCGAGCACGACGTCTGCAGCTTGCCCATCTTCTCGATCTTGACCACGCAGACGCGGCAGGAGCCGTCGACCTGGAGACCGGGGTGGTAGCAGTAGTAGGGGACCGAGGTCCCGGACTCGATAGCCGCCTGCAGGACCGTCTTGCCTTTGGCGACCGTGAGCGGCTTTCCGTCGATGGTCAGCGTGACCGTATCCATAAACCGCGATCATACCAAGAAGGCTCCGGGCTTCAGGCTTCGGGCTTCAGGCCTGGCCGGATCTTTCGTGGGGGCCGGCTTTAGCCGGCCCAGGGCCGCCTGAAGGCGGCCCCTACGATCCCTCGAACTCCGCGATGGCGGCGGCGTCGAGGTTGACCTGGACCCGGCGGACAGGTGCGTCGGTGGGAATGATTTCCTCGACTTCGGCCTCGGTGACCGGCACCACGACGTCGCGGGTCTTGCCGTCGGCGAGCGTCAGGGTCACCGTCACGGGCAAGTCGAACACGTTGTCGGCAGGCTGGGTGAACCGCACAGTCACGTGACCCTCCCCGATCGTGGACTTGAACCCGATGCGGGGGGTGTCAGTGCCATAGATCCAGCGCTCGAAGAATCGGTCGAGGGTGCGGCCGGATTCGGCTTCGAGCGCGCGTTCGAGGTCGTCGGTGCCGGCCTTCTGAAAGCGGCGGTCGTCATAGAAACGCCGCAGGCCCGCAAAGAACGCTTCGTCGCCCAGCAGGCGGCGCAGCATGTGCAGCACCGCCGCGCCCTTGTTGTAGACAATCGCGCGGTAAACGCGCAGGTCGCCCTTGACGTGGCCCAGGCGGTAGCCCAGGTGCACGGGCCCCTGGTCCGACTGCGACAGCGACCAGCGGCGGAACTGGCGCAACATGTCGGTGAACACGCGGTCGCCGCGCGCCTGCCGGGCGTAGAGGGCGGCGAAGTACTGTGCGAACCCCTCGCTCAGCCACTGCTCGTGGTAGTTCTTCCAGCCGAGCGCCTGTCCCCACCACTGGTGCGCGAGCTCGTGCGCGAGGAAGAACTCCGGGAAGCCGTCGAACGACGCCGGGTCGCCGCGCCACGACGAGTTGGCGCTCGGCACCGGGTCGTTGACCACCGCGAAGTAGCCGGGGCTGTGCCCGCCGGGCAGCTCGTTTTCGACCAGCGCGATCGTCATCGAGGTGAACGGCGCCTCGCCGACGAGGCCCGAGTAGAACTTCATGATGTCTTCGACCTGGGTCGCGATCTGGCGCCCGCGCCCGGTGAGGCGTGGCTGCGCTTCGACGGCGATCGTGACCTTGTCGATGTCGGCGCCGGGCCGCGAGGCCTCGATAGCCATCACCTTCTCGGACACGCGCGACAGCCGCGACACGACCACCGCGAGATAGCGCAGCGGCTGATTCGAGCGGAACACGAACGTCGCACCGTTGCTGAGCGTGAGCCCGTCGCGCAGCGCGATCACCTGCGAGGGCGGCTGCAGCTCGCCGCTCGCCACCGCGCGGTAGCCCTCGGGCACGGTCACGCGAATCGTCGCGGTGGCGAAGTCCCACACCGGGTTCTGCGGGTACCAGTACGCGCGATTGCTCAGCAGATAGTGCGGCTCGATGGGGAAGAGCGTCTGCACGTCCTGCGCCGGCTCGCCGGCCACCGTAATCGTGTCCACGTCGAGATCCTGCGAGGTCAGCCGTCCGTCGTACGACACGATGAGGGTGAGATCCGAATCCTGCGGCACGACCCGCGGCAGCGTGACGAGCAGCGTGTCCTGGCCGCGCACGCGCAGGTGCAGCAGCGGACCATACTCGACGCTGACCACGCTGCGCACCTGCAGCGCCTCGGCCAGTCGCAGCGTCACCGACGACATCGAGGTGCTGCGCACCCGCATGGCCAGACGGGTGCGGCCCTGGATGAACTGCCGCTCGGGCACGAGCGATACGTCCACGTTGAAGTCCTGCACGTCGTAATCGCGGAACGCGTCGTCGCTGTAGAACCGCCCGCGCGCAGCCACCTTGGCCGCCGACGCGTAGAGCGCGATGGTTTTCTTGTTGCCGCGCTGGAAGAGGCTCACGTCCTCGGCCTGCGCCGACGAGCGCGTAAAGGTCAGCGCGTCGTAGCGGCGCGTGTCCACCTCGGCGACGAAGTCCTTCGATGGCGGCAGCAAGTACCAGTCGTCGGCGCTGAAATCGCGGAGATCCACCTGGAACGACCGGGGCGCCGAGCGCTCGAACACGCCTTGGGCGCGCCGCACCACGCGCTCGTCGATGGTCGCGGCCGGCAGCTGCAGCGGCACCACCTGGGCCCGGTAGTCCGACGGGTTGAGGCGGATGTACGCCGTGTCGAAGGCGGCGTTGAGCGCCTCGCGTCCGGAGAAGAGGCGCAGCTGGCCGCGCTCGGCCGGCGGTGTCGGAGCAAACTGCATCTCGCCGCGGCCGACGAGCACCATGCCGGTGACGCCCTCCTCGCTCGTCACCGGAAAGAGCGTGCCTTCGTCGAGCGACACGACGAGGTCTTCGGAGGTCACCTTGAAGCCCTTCGCCGCGAGCGGTCGCTCGGTGTCGAGGCGCAGCCGGTAGAGGCCGTCGACGGAGCTGATGCCCTCGAGCGCGACGATGCGCCACGAGGGGAGCGCACCGTTCGGCGGCCGCCGCACGTCCATGCCGGTGGTGAGGATGCGGGCGCGCCCTGGGGTGGCGACGAAAAACTCGATGACCAGGCGGAAGCCATCGCCCGGCGGCACGCCCTCGAGCGGGGCGCGGTCGCGTTCGCGGACGACCGCTTTGACGGCGCCGGCCAGGAACAGATCGATTTCGTAGCGGCGGATGACGGCCGGCGCCACGCCGTCGCCGAACAGCCCGGCGAACTGGCTGCTGTCGGCGCGCACCAGCATCTGCTCGAGCCGGGCGAGGAGCGCCGCCACCGGGTCGGGGCCTGGCCGTTCCTGTGCGGCGGCTGGCGCGGCCAGGCCGAACAGGCAGGCGACGACGAGGAGGGCTCGAACCATCGTGCTCCTACTACGCCGGATGATGCCCCGTCAGAGTACCACTTGAGGTATCGGCGGCAACCGCCGTGCGATGAGCACGGTGAGGTCGTCGAGCAGGCGCCGCTCCTCGGTGTGCACCTGCACGGCCGCGAAAAGCGCCCAGCCGAGTTCGCGAGCCGACCCCCAGTCTCCGGCGTCGGTGGTGCGCTGCACGCCGGCCTCGTCGAACGGCTGCCCCTGGCCGTCTTCGGCCTCGGTGACGCCGTCGCTGTACATGACGATGACGTCGCCCGCGTGTATCGTCGTGGTGCCCTCGCAGTAGGTGGCTTCGGAGAACATCCCGAGGGCCATGCCGCCTTCGCGCAACTGCTCGTAGGCGCCGCTGCCGCGCCGCAGCAGCGGCGGGTTCTGGCCGGCGTTGACGTAGCGCATCTCGCCGGTGGCCGGGTCGAGCGTGGCGATGAACAGCGTGACGAATCGCGAGCCGGGCGCGTGCTTGACGATCTGCGTGTTGAGGCGCGTGGCCAGGTCGGCCCCCTGGCAGCCCTCGTCCACGAGCGTGCGCATCATGGCCAGGAGCAGCGCCATCAGCAGCGCCGCCGGGCTGCCCTTGCCGGCGACGTCACCGAGGGCCAGCAGCACCTTGCCGTCGGGCAGCTGCAGGATGTCGTAGAAGTCGCCGCCCACGGTGTTGGCCGGACGCGTCATGCCGAAGGCTTCGAGGCCCGCCGCCTGGAACGCGCCGCGCGGCAGCATCGCCTGCTGGATCTGGCGGGCGATCTCGAGATCGTTCTTGAGCGACAGCCGGTCGGCGACCTCGAGGAGCACCAGCAAGTTGAGCAGCAGGAAGCCGACGAGCAGCCAGAGCGTCCCGGGCGCGAAGGCCGGGTGCGGCACGAGCAGGAAGTGCATCTCCCGGTACAGCTCCATCAACCCGATGAGCGTGGTCACGAGGGAGATGCCGTAGAGCAGGCGCCGCGCCGGCGTGAGGCGCAGCGTGAAGGCCAGGAACAGCATGCGCGTGGAGCGCACCAGGCGTTTGTGCCACGGCAGCTTCTGCAGCTCGTCGAAATCGAGACCGCGCGAGAAGAAGCGGTACGCGTCGGGCGCATCGCGCGTGAACAGCCGGCCGAGGTCGGTGGTGTTCAGGCCGCGCGTGTAGGCCTTGAGGAAGTGATCCTTCTCCGATCGCGGGAGGGGTGGGACGCTCATGACACGCGCGCCACGCCGAGCTCCGCGGCGGCCATCGCGAACGCGTCGAGCGCGAAGGTGAGCTCGTCGCGCGTGTGCGTCGCGGTGACGATCGTGCGGACGCGGGCCTTGCCCTGGGGCACGGTGGGAAAGCCGATGCCTTGCGCGAAGACGCCGAGCGCGAAGAGGCGGTCCGAGAGCTTCATCGCCAGCGCCGCGTCGCCGACGATCACCGGGGTGATCGGGCTCTCGCTGCGGCCGGTGTCGAGGCCGAGCGCGGCCAGGCCTGCCTTGAAGAAGCGCGTGTTGTCCCAGAGACGCTCGATGAGGCCGCTGTCGGACTCGAGCACGTCGAGCGCGGCCAGACAGGTCGCCGTCACCGACGGCGGATGCGAGGTCGAGAACAGGAACGGCCGTGCCTTGTGGTGCAGGAACTCGATGAGCGATCGTGACCCGGCGACGTAGCCGCCGAGCGCACCGATTGCTTTCGACAGCGTGCCGACCTGCACGTGCACGCGTCCGTGCACCCCGAAGTGATCCACCGTGCCCCGGCCCTGCCGTCCGAACACGCCGCTGGCGTGCGCGTCGTCCACCATCATCAGGCAGCCGAATTCGTCGGCCACGTCGCAGAGCGCCGGCAACGCGCCGAGGTCGCCGTCCATGCTGAACACGCCATCGGTGATGAGGAGTGTCTTTTGCGTCCGCGGCAGCGCCGCAACCAGCGTCCGCGCCGCGGCGGCGTCGCCGTGCGGAAACACCTTGATCGTGGCGCGACTCAGCCGGGCGCCGTCGATGATGCTCGCGTGATTGAGCTCGTCGGACACGATGACGTCGTCGCGGCCGAGCAGCGCCGCGACGGTGCCGGCGTTGGCCGTGAAGCCGCTCTGGAAGACGACGGCGGCCTCGGTCCGCTTGAACGCCGCGAGGCGGCGCTCGAGTTCCATGTGCAGCGCCATGGTGCCCGCGATGGGCCGCACCGATCCGGTGCCCACGCCGAGCGTCCGCACCGCCTCGAGCGCCCGCTCGCGCAGCGCCGGATGCGTGGTCAGCCCGAGATAGTTGTTGGACGAGAGGTTGACGACCGACCGGCCGTCCACCGACGCGCGTGCCGCCTGCTCGCTGTCCAGTACCCGCAACGGGCGAAAGACGCCCTGGCGGCGCAGTTCGGCCAGCGCCTCATCGACGAACGCCAGTGGGGCAGGCGACATGGCAAGAGGGTCAGTATAAGGGCTCCGGTGCCGGTCGTTTCGTCTCCCTCTCGAATAGCCCAGCGGGGCCTATCGCAGCGTCAACAGCGTGTCGCCCCCGTCGCGAAAGACCTCCCTGGCGCCGCGTGCGCGCAGCCCTTCGGTGAGGCGGGCACCGGCCTCTCCGGTGTAGGCGGTTTCGTGTACGAGGACTGCACTGGCCCCCGACGTCTGAAGGGCGGCCCAGGCGTCGTCGTCCGAGGGGGTGGTTCTTCCGAGCGCCGCCACCAGCCGCCCGTAGTGCGCTGGCGTGAAGCCGCTGTAGCCGTTGACCAGTTTTCGCCAGTGGAACGTCGAGTAGTACATCGCCCGCAGATCGAAGTCCGGCAACCCGAGCGGCAGCTCGGCGAGTACCGCCTCTCGCGGTTGGCGGGCGACCGCGGCGTAGACGGCCGGCGCCTCGTCGCGCAGCCGCAGCCGCGGCTCCGGCGCGTTGAAGCCGGCGACGGCACCGGCGCCGTTCACGACGAACGGGTCGACGCGCGCCTCGGCGAGGCACAACATCCACGCGAGCCCAAGCACCGCGAGTCCCTGGCGCGTGCGCGCCAGGCGTGCCGCACCCAGGCCGCCCAACACCGACAGCGCCAGCAGGCCAACCATCCAGAAACGGGACGGCACGCGCACGCCATCGAACCCGGGCACGACATCGTAGAGGACACGGTACGGCGCCGCCAGATCGAGCGGCCGCCCCATCGAAGTGGGTGACGGACCCAGCGACAGCCACACCGCGGCGAGCCCGGCGAGCAGCCAGGCACCGTGGGGCACGAGAAACGCTCTGGCGCGTGCCCGCGCGGCCGCGCTCAGCCCCAGCGTCACGGCGCCGAGCAGCGCCGCGCGCAGCAGCACCTGCGTGGCGTCGGTCGCGCGCAGTTCGATCCCTCCGAACGCCAACGAGAGACGCCGCGTCGTGAGCAGGGCGACGAACGCGGCCAGATGCAGCGCGGCCAGCACACCCAGCGCGATCGCGGTCTGCCGTTTCCACCCGGGCGGCGTCGCCGCGTCGCCCGTGCGGGGACCTCCTCGGCGTGCCAGAGCCACGGCGGCGAGCAGCAGGATCGTGACGCCGGGAAAGAGCTGGCCTTCCGGCTTGGGAAACGCCTGTACCGTCCGTCCCCAGAGGGGATGCTCGGCGAACGCCGTCGCGTACGAGTAGACGTCGGCCGAGTAGCGGCTCACCTCTGCGAGCACGCGCGTGGACGGCTGGGTGCCGCGCAGGCCGAGATAGGGCACGAAGAACGGCACCGTGACGGCGAGCACCGCGATCGCCCCGGCGATGAGCTGCCGCCACACCGCGACCGACCGCCACAGGTTCCGCGCCGCGATCTCGGCGACGACGTAGGCCGCGGCAAACGGTGAGAAGTAGAGCATGTAGTAGCCGCACGACAGGTTCTGCGCGACGAGCGCCGCCGCCGCTCCCAACAGGGCGCGCGGCCGCCCCGTGTCGAAGTACCGCCGGAAGGCATAGAGCGCCAGCGGCATCCACTGCGACGACAGCACCTGCAGGTGTGACGACTGTGGAAAGCGGTACGGCGCAAAGGCGAACAGCAGCCCGGCGGTGAACGCCGCGGCGCGGCTGCCCGTGAGCTCGCGCACGAACAGGAACGTGCCGAGGCCCGAGAGGATGAACGTCGAAAGAAAGAGCAGGTTGTAGCAGAGCACCGCGTTCCCGGTGATCGCATACACCGGCAGGACCTGGATGGCCTGTGCGACAAAATGCTCGGAGTAGGCGAGTGTGTTCGGGACCGGGGCGAAGATGTTGGCGTCGAAGTAGGTCCCGATGCGCGAGACGTCACCACCAAGGATGGCGAGGAGCTGGGTGCAGTTCCAGGCGAGCGCCCAGATGACGAGGACCGGGTCGCCGAGATCCCACGCGACATCGCGCGTCAGCCCGCGCGCCAGCGGCCAGGTGGCCCAGAGCGCGATGGCGGTGTAGGCGAGCGCCGCGTGCGCAGCGCCGAACCTGACAGCCGGGCGCCCCGTCTCAGCCCCGCGCGAGATAGTTCGCGGTGAAGGCGCCGATGTCAGCGTAGATTGCCCGCAGATCGGACGGCTGCGCCAGGAACACGATGCGGAACGCGCCCATCTCCGGCGCCAGGCCGAAGCCCGAGCCGTAGACGCACAGAATGCCGGTCTCGCGAAGCAGCGACAGCACGTAGTGCTCGTCGGTGCGGCCGGGCGGCAGCGTCACCTGCGGCATCGCGTAGAAGGCGCCTCGGGGCGCCACGCAGCGCATGCCGGGAATGGCGTTCAACATCTCGGTCGTCACCCTGGCGCGCTCGGCCAGCGCGGCGCGGAACGCCGGCTGGTGCGACCGGTCGCCGAGAAGAGCCGGCGCCACGGCGTGCTGCATCGGGCCGGGGCTGCACAGCCGGCCGTCGGCCATCTTCTTGATCGCCGCGAGTGCGTCGTCGAGACGCGGCGTGGCGCCCACGACGAGCCAGCCGGTGCGCCATCCGGGAGCGAGGTACGCCTTCGACAGGCTCGAGAACGAGATGATCGAAGCGTCGGGGTCGAGCGTTGAAAGCAGCGGCACCGGGCCGTCGTGGCCCAGTTCCCCGTAGACCTCGTCGGCGAGGATCGTCAGGTCGTGCCGCTCGGCGACGTCGATGATCGCGCGCCGCACCGAGATCGGGTACACCGCGCCCGTCGGATTGTTCGGATCGATCATCACGATCGCCTTGGTCCGCGCCGTGACCAGGCTGCGCAGGTGCTCCACGTCCGGCAGCCAGTCGCGATCCGGATCGGTGCGGTAATAGCGTGGGACGGCGCCGATTTTGGCCAGCACGGCCGTGTAGAGCGGATACGTGGGCGACGGCACCAGCACTTCGTCGCCAGGGTCCACCAGGGCGCTGAGAGTCAGCTCGATGCCCTCGGACGTGCCGGCCGTGATCAGCACGCGGTCGGGCGACGTGGCCACCCCGCGTGCCGTGTAGTCCTCGGCTACGGCGGTGCGCGCCTGGGGAATGCCAGCCGAGGCCAGATAGCCGTTGTGGCCGTCACGCATCGCGCGCGCGGCCGCCTCGACCAGATGGGCCGGGGTCTGGAAGCCGAAGGCCACCGGATCGCCGATGTTGAGGTACCGGACGGTCGTGCCACGAGCTTCCACGGCCTTCGCTTCCGCAACGATATTGCGGATGGCGTAGGAGAATCGGTTCACCCGTGACGCCACCGGAACGGGCCGGGAACTCTTCGTGGGCATCTTCTTATTATGCGGCTCTGGGCTTGTTTTCCCATGCCTGGGGGCCCTGTTTTCGGCACCGCCAGGCCCCGAGATCCTCTCAAAAGCAGAGCTTGTTCGCGGGCGGTCCCGAAGCCGGGCAGTTCTTACATCGGCAGTGACCGAAGCGTGTAGCAATTACATAATTTCCGCGAGATTTCGAGGATCAACTGTTGAGTTAAGACTGTAAGTCGTTGACTTCATTGAGGTGACCAAGGTGGCAGCTGCATTGGATCGTATCCCGGCGTGAACACGCGGCTGCTTCGGGGGCTGATTGCAGGAATGGCGCTGACAGGTATGTCGGCCCAGGCCCTCGCCCAGGATCGACCGCAGGCCACGTTCAAGTCGTCAGTCGATCTCGTGACCATCAGCGCCGCGGTGCGGAACAGCCGCGGCAAGGTGATCCGCGACCTGCAGAAGGCCGACTTCGAAGTGCTCGACTCGGGTCGACGGGTCGAGATCAAGGACTTCTACTCCGGCGACTCGCCAATCAGCCTCGCCATTCTGCTCGACATCAGCGGCAGCATGGCCGTGGGCGGCAGCATCGAACGCGCGCGGGACGCCATCGGCATGATCGCCGCCAACCTGAAGGATCACCAGGACGAGGCGGCGCTTTTCACGTTCGACTCGAAACTGCAGGAGGTCGTGGCGTTCACCTCCGACCTGCAGCGCGTGCGCGCCCGCTCCCTCGAAGGGAAGCCGTGGGGCATCACCTCGCTCTTCGACGCCATCGAGGCGACGTCCCGACTGGTGGGCGAACGCGCCAACAAGCACCGCGCACTGCTCGTGATCACCGACGGGGTGGACACGAACAGCCGCCTGACCGCGGCGCAGGTCTCCGGCATCGCGAGCTCGATCGACGTGCCGGTGTATCTGCTGGCCGTGGTCAACCCGGCCGACCATCCGGAAGGTGAATTCGAAGCGCGTCCAAGCGACGCCAAGACCTCGCAGCAGGGTGAGCTTGCCGACCTCTCACGATGGACCGGCGGCGATCTGCGTTTCGCGAGCGTGCCCAGCCACCTTGTCGAGGCTGTCCGCGACATCCTGACTGAGCTGAGGTTTCAGTACGTCATCACTTTCGAGCCGGGCGCCCGCCCTGGATGGCACCCGCTCGAAATCCGGACTCGGAAACGGGACCTGACAGTACACGCGCGAGGTGGGTACATGTCAGGACCTTTGCGCAGTGGCAGTGGAAGCGACTAGTGGGCCAAGGTCCACGGAGGAGATAGGCATCATGGCGAATAAACTCTATGCGGTGTCCGTGCTCGCGCTGGCCGTGGCGGTGGCCCCGGCGTGCGCAAGCAAGAAGTTCGTGCGCACGGAAGTGGGCAACGTCAACACGAAGGTCGACACGCTGAACGGATCGCTCGAAGAGACGCAGGAGCGCACCCGTAAGAACGAAGAGCGTATCGGCAGCGTCGATCAGAAGGCCGAGGCGGCCGGCCGTTCCGCGCAGGAAGCGCGTGGTGCCGCTGACGCGGCTGCCCAGTCCGCGCAAAAGGTAAACGGGCGCGTGGATCAGGTGCAGACCGAACTGAACAACTCGGTGGCGGCGTCGCGGAAGCTCGTGTTCGAAGTGACGCTCAGCGAGGACCAGGGTCAGTTCAAGACGGGCAAGACCGATCTGCCCGATGCCGCGAAGGCGCGGCTCGATGAGGTCATCGGCCAGCTGAAGAACGACACCAAGAACGCGTTCATCGAGATCGAGGGCCACACCGACAACGTGGGCGCCCCCGAGTTCAACCAGAAGCTGGGCCTCGAGCGCGCCGAGGCGGTGAAGCGGTATCTCTACGAGCAGCACCAGGTGCCGCTCCACAAGATGAACGTGATCAGCTACGGCGAGGAGAAGCCGGTGGCGCCGAACAACAACAAGGATGGCCGCGCGCAGAACCGCCGCGTCGTCGTGAAGGTGCTTTCGTAAGGGCTCGCGCTTCGCGCTCGCCCGTCTAGGCGGGTGGGGCAGGTAGGGCAGGTGGGGCGGGTGGAGAGAACATCTCCACTCGCCCCATCGTCGTTTTGGCGACCGGCATCGAGCGACGTCCCGGGCGCTAGCCTCACCTCAGGTTCGCGAGGCCCAGTGGCACCTGCACACGGGTCTTTCCTTCTTCGTCGATCACCATCTCGCAGCGGCGGTTGCATGCTGCGGTCAGCGCGTCGCCGTCGAACGAGGCGACGATCGTGGCACCGAGCATCGGCTGCGACCGCCCTGGTACGGCCCCTCCCGGGAGCTGCGTCGGCGTATAGGGCACCAGGCCTCCGTCCACGCGCGGGCCGTAGCGCGGCATGCCGTTGAAGTTACGAGGTTCGAGGGTGCCACCCGATGGCGGGAGCACCCGGATCCGGTAGGACGGGACCAGCACGAACGTATTGAGCGGGTGGAAGGTGAGCTCGGCGTAGAGATCGATCTGGCGCGGCGCCGCCGCCTCGATTTCGAGCGCCTCGCGCTGCCCGAAGCGCCGGTCGCCGGCGCGGGCGCGCGCCTGCGCCGCCAGCACGATGCGGCGGAACGGGGTCACGATTTCCACGTAGTCCACTGGCGTGCGCATAACGTCCACCCGGTACGGCTGGTGAAAGCGGGTGAGGTCGGCCACGAACGCCGTCTGCCCGAGCGACAGCGCCTGTCCAATCGCCTGGGCGTCGAGGCGGAGCTCGACGCCTCGAGCGACCGTGGTTGCCAGCCCCGCCAGCACGGTGGCGGTGGCCGCCACCCGCGCCATCGGCGAGTCCCCGAACCGGGTCAGGCGCGTTCGCACCTGACCATGGTACTTGGGAGGGTGGCGGGAGGACGGGAGCGGCCTGAAGAAGAGGAAGATGTGTGCGCCGCGGCGGGGACGCGGCGCACACGGTCCGGGGCTTTGGCTTGCGCGTCCGCCCCGGATCTGCCGCCATAGAGGAGCACGATCCAGACCAGGGCGCCCTCCTGGTGGCTCAACGAGTTACAGCAGCCCGCGCGCTCACGTGCTTACGGCCCGCGAAAACGCTTTCGACCACCCACCCGCTCACCCCCACCTGTCCTACCTGTCCCACCAGTCCCACCTGTCCTGCCAGCCCCACACCTGTCCTAGTATTCCCGCATGGATCTCGCCAACCGGGTTGCGCTCATTACCGGGGGCAAGCGGATCGGCAGCATCGTGGCGGAACAGCTGGCGCGCGGCGGGGCCGATGTGGCGCTGGCGTACCGGTCGTCACGCGGCGAAGCCGAGGACGCCGCGGCCGCGGCGCGGGGATACGGCCGGCGCGCCGTCGTGATGCAGGCCGACCTGCGGGACCCCGACGCCTGCGCCCGCATCGTGGACCAGACGGTTGACGCGCTGGGACGCCTCGATGTCCTCGTGAACATGGCCTCGGTCTACCGCGCCGTCGCCTTCGACGACCTCACCGCCGAGGACTGGAACGAGCCGCTCGAAGTCGATCTGCGCGCGGCCTGGTTGTGCACCCAGGCCGCGGTCCCCTACATGCGGCGGCTGCGCGGCGGACGCGTGGTGAACATCTCCGACTGGGTGGCCGCGAGCGGGCGCCCCCGCTACCCACGCTATCTGCCGTACTACGTCGCCAAGCGCGCGGTGATCGCGCTGACCGAAGCGCTGGCGCTGGAGCTCGCCGGCGATCAGATTCTCGTCAACGCGATCGCGCCCGGTCCGATCGTTGCGCCCGACGGGACCTCCGAGCGTGAGTTCCGCGCGGTTGAACGCGCCACGCCCCTTGGCCACTGGGGTGGCGAAACCGAGATCGCCAAGGCCGTCGCGGCGCTCGTCGAGAGCGACTTCATCACCGGCGAGACGATACGCGTCGACGGCGGCAGACACCTGAAGTGAAGGCCGACGCTTCGCGCCGGTAGGGCGGGTAAGGCGGATAGGGCCGGCCCTACCCGCCACGCTCTACTGCGTCGCCGCTGCCGGCGGCGCGACGGCGCGCATGACGAAGTCGTATTCGAGCTGGTGGACGTGCTTGATCAGCAGCGGATCGCTGAAGCCGTGGCGCTGCCTGGCATAGACCATCATCTCGAACGGCTTGCCGAGCCGCTGCAGTTCGTAGGCGAACTGCACCGAGTTCTGCATGTGGACGTTATCGTCCATCGTGCCATGGATGAGGAGCAACTTCGCCTGCAGTTTGGCGGCGGCGAACCGCGGCGCCGTGCGGCGGTAGCCGTCGGGGTTGTTCTTCGGCAGCTTCATCAGCCGCTCGGTGTAGACCGAGTCGTAGTCGCGCCAGTCGGCGACGGGCGCGCCCACCACGCCTGCCAACCAGCTGGTGCTGTGCGTCAGGGCATATGCGGTCATGAACCCGCCGTAGCTCCAGCCGCTCAGCACGATGCGCGAGGCGTCGATGAAGGGCTGCTGCTTCAGCCAGGTGATGCCGTCCTCGAGGTCCTGGAGCTCGTATTCACCCAGGCGTCCGTAGACCGGCCACTGCGCTTCCACGCCGCGCCCGCTGGCGCTCCGGTTGTCGAGCACCCACACGACCACGCCGCTTTGCGCAATCAGCTGGTAGAACATGTACGACTGTCCGTCCCACGCGTTCAACACCTGCGACGCGCCGGGCCCGGCATAGGTGAACTGGTATACGGGGTAGCGGCGCTCCGGGTTGAAGTCGGGCGGCTTGATGAGCATCGCGTCCATCGAGCCGCCGTCGCGGGTCTTCACCTGCACGAACTCCGGCCGTGACGTCCGGTATTCGGCGAGCGCCCGCACCGGGCTGGCCTCGATGACACGCAGTTCGGCGCCGTCGGCGGCATGCAGCCGCAGTTGCGCCGGGGTGGTGACGTCGCTCCAGCGGTCCACGTAGCGCGAGAACGACGGGCTGAAGGTGGCCTGATGCGTGCCGCCAGTCTTGGAGAGCCGCGTGCGGGTCGCGCCATCGAGCCCGATGCGATACACCTGAAGGTCGAGCGCGCTAGGCTCGGGCGACGAGAAATAGACCAGCCCACGGGCTTCGTCCACGCCGTGCAGGCGCCGCACATCCCAGCGCCCCGACGTGACCGCACCCACGAGCTCCGCCGGGCCCGTGCCGCTGTCACGGTAGCGATAGAGATGCTTGAACCCGGTCCGCTCGCTGAACCAGAGGAACGAGCCGTCCTTCAGCCACACCGGCGCGCCGTTGTTGTTGACCCACGCCTTCGTCGTCTCGCGCAGAAGCGTTCTGGTGCGGCCGGTCGCGGCGTCGGTGAGGTTCATGTCGAGCCAGGTCTGCTCGCGGTTCTGGACCTGGTGCTCGAGCTGCCGCGAGTCGGGCGTCCAGCTCACCTCGACGACGAGCGTCTCCATGCCGCTGTAGGCGCTCGCGTCAGCCCAGACGATCGATCCGCCCGCCGCCGGCGCAATGCCGACCCGTACGAGCGGGTTGGGGTCGCCGGCTTTCGGGTAGTCGGTGACTTCGAGCGCTGGACGATAGGGGATGTGGTCGGTGACGGTGTACTCCGGTACCGGCCGCTCGTCGAGCTGCAGGAAGGCCAGCCGGGATGAATCGGGGCTCCACCAGTAGCCCTTGAAGTTGCCGCGGCCATAGATCTCTTCCTGGTACAGCCAATCGAGCAGACCGTTGAAGACCTGCGCGGTACCGTCCGTCGTCAGCGCGCGCTCTCGTGCCGAAGCCACGTCCACGGCATAGAGATTGTGGTCGCGCACGAACGCGACGAGTTCCCCGTTGGGGCTGAACGACACCTCCTCTTCGTGGCCCGCCTGCTTCGTGAGCCGCGCGGCCCGGCGCGACGTGAAATCGTAGAAGTAGAGGTCGCCGTCGAGCGTGACCACCGCGCTCGTGTAGGTGGCATTGAACTCGAGCGGCGCGCGCGACGCCGACGACGCGTCAGCCCGCGACACGCCCGGCAGTGCCGCCAGCGCGCTCTCCATCGCGGCGGCGTCGTAGAGCGGCGCCGTGTCACCGGATGCCGCGTTCACTTTCTGCCACGACGTGCCCGGCCGGCGCTGGAGATACGTGCCGTCGTCGAGCCAGGACACCTGCGGTACCGAGCTGCTGAAGGACACGCGCGTCTGCGGATCGTAGATGACGTCGATCGACAGCGGCTTGAGCGCCGACTGCGCGCCGAGGACGGCTCCAGCCACCGCGATCGCGGCGGCCATACCCGCGATCGTAGCGAGCGTGCCGGGGGGCGTGCGTGCGCCATGGACGCCTCGTGTGGTCATCAAGGGAAGAGTAACAAACCTGATATCGTCCTTATCCGTGCCGGAACTGACGTTTCTCGGGGCCGCCCGCACGGTCACAGGGTCCAAATACCTGCTGACGCACGGGAACGCCAAAGTGCTGTTCGATTGCGGGCTGTTCCAGGGATTGAAGGAACTGCGACAGCGGAACTGGGAGGACCTCCCAATTCCTGCCTCGTCGATCGACGCGGTCGTGCTCACCCACGCGCACCTCGATCACGTGGGCTACGTGCCCCGCCTGGTCAAACACGGCTTCGACGGCCCCGTATTCTGCACGTCTGGCACCGCTGAGCTGAGCCGGCTGGTCCTGCCCGACTCGGGCCGGATCCAGGAAGAAGACGCGCGTCAGGCAAACCGGCACGGATACAGCAAGCACGCGCCCGCAATGCCGCTCTACGACGAAGCCGACGCGCACCGGGCGCTCAGTCGGTTCCACCCGGTGGGGTTTCACCGCCAGATCGAGGTGGCGGATGGAGTGACCATCGAGTTCATGGGTTCGGGCCACCTGCTCGGATCTGCGTACATCGTCACCCGACTGAGCGGCGGCAAGACAATTCTGTTCGGTGGCGACCTTGGCCGCTACGCGCGTCCGGTGCTGCCCGACCCCGAAGACGCCGGCGCCGTGCGCGCCGACGTCGTCCTCGTCGAGTCCACCTATGGAGACAGGGATCATGCGACCGATGATCAGGGAGACGAGCTCGCGGGGGTGATTCGTGAAACCGCGGCGCGCGGCGGGAAGATCGTGATCCCCGCCTTCGCGATCGGCCGCGTGGAAGAACTCCTTTACTGGATCCGCCGGCTCGAGCGCGAGCGCCGCATCCCCGTCCTGCCCGTCTATGTCGACAGCCCGATGGCCAGCGAAGCTTTGCGGTTCTATACCCAGCGCGCGCACGAACTCGACCCCGACATGCGTCCCAGCGGCGCGGCGGGGGCGCGCGACGTGTCGGCGTTTGCAACCGCGCGGTTTCAGGTCATTGCGTCACCCCAGCAATCGAAGGAGCTGACGGCCAGCCGGAAAAGCGGCATCGTCATCTCGTCGAGCGGGATGGCGACCGGCGGGCGGGTGTTGCACCACTTGGCGGCCGCGTTGCCGGATCCGAAGAACACGGCGCTGTTTGTCGGGTTCCAGGCCGAAGGCACGCGGGGCCGCCAGCTGATCGAGGGCGCCACCGAAGTGCGTATCCACGGTGCGCCGGTCGCGGTCCGCGCGCGCGTCGCCAAATTGAACTCGATGTCGGGCCACGCCGACCGCGGCGAGATCGTCCGCTGGCTGAAGACCTTGCCGTCTCGGCCCGGGCGCATCCTGCTCGTGCATGGCGAGCCGCAACCGATGGACGCGCTCAAGGCCACGATCAAGCGCGAGCTGGGATGGGACGCCGACACGCCACAGCACCTGCAGACGGTGGCGCTGTGAGGGCAGCACTGTGAGGTCAGCACTGTGAGGCGGTACCTTCTCGAGCACGTGGACGACGTGGCCGTCGTGCAGATCTACGCCGACGGGTTCGCGAGCCTCTCGCTGCGCGAGAAGCAGCTGGTCTGGCACCTGTACCTCGCCGCTCTGGCCGGGCGCGACATCTATTACGACCAGCGCTACGCTCACAACCTCGAGATGCGCGCGGTCCTCGAAGGCATCCTCACGCACGCGCGTGGGCTCGCAACCGACGTCGAAGGCGAGATCCGGCGTTACACCAAGCTGTTCTGGATCAACAGCGGTCCGTACAACGGCATCACGGCGCGCAAGAGCCTGTTGCGGGTCGACCCGGACGCATGGATCGCCGCCGTCGAGGCCGCGGCCGCTGGCGGAGCACCGCTGCCGCTGCGATCTGGCGAGTCGCCACGCGGACTGGCTCAACGGCTGGCGCCCATTCTCTTCGACGGCTCCTTCGACCCGGTGCTCACCAACAAGTCGCCCGGGGCTGGACGCGACATCCTCCTGGAGAGCGCCAACAACCTCTACGTCGGCGTGTCGATGGACGACCTGAAGGCGTTCGACGAGCGCCACGCCCTCAACTCGCGGCTGGTCAACGACGGAGGACAGCTGGTCGAAGAGGTGTACCGCATCGGCGGACGGTACGACCGCGAAATCCGGCGCATCGTCGCGCACCTCGAAGACGCCGTGTCGTTCGCCCCGGCGGCGACGGCCGAGGCGCTGCGCGCGCTCATCCGCTTCTACACCACGGGAGAGGAAGCCGATCGGGTGGCCTACGACATCGCGTGGGTGCGCGACCAGACCGGTAGCGTGGACACGATCAACGGCTTCATCGAGGTGTATCTCGACCCGCGCGGCACCAAGGGGGCGTGGGAAGGGATGGTCTGCTACGTCAATCACGCCCGCACCCGGCGCATCGAGGCGCTGGCAGCGCACGCGCAGTGGTTCGAGGACCACGCGCCGTGGCGCGAGGCGTTCCGGAAACCCGAAGTCCTGGGTGTCACGGCCAAAGCCATCGAGGTGCTCATCGAGACCGGCGACTCGGGGCCGCTCACGCCGGTCGGCATCAACCTTCCCAACGACCAGGCCATCCGCGAGCGTTACGGGAGCAAGTCGGTCTCGCTCGTCAACGTCAACGAGGCGTACGAACGTTCGACCCCCGAGGCGATGCGCACGGAATTCTCATGGGACGCGGCCGAGGCCGCGCGCGCCATCCGGTGGGGCGGCTTCTCGCGCGAGCTCACCACCGAACTGCACGAGGTCATCGGCCACGGCTCGGGCCGCATGGCCCTGCACGTCACGCAGCCGCCGCACGAGCTGCTGAAGGAACAGTATTCGGCCATCGAAGAAACGCGAGCCGATCTCGTGGCGCTGTACTTCCTGCCCGACCCGAAGCTCGTCGCGCTGGGGCTGGTGCCGGCCGAACACGTCGCCGAGATCGTGCAGGCGGAGTACGAGCAGTTCACGCGCGGCGTCCTGGTACAGTTGCGGCGGGTGCGCGAGGGTTCGCAGCTCGAGGAAGATCACATGCGCAACCGTCAGCTCATCGTGAACTGGCTGACGGCCAACACCTCGGGCATTCAGGTACGGAAGCGCGATGGCAAGACCTACTACGTGATGACCGACGCCAAGGCGTTCCAGCAGGGAGTCGGCGTACTGCTCGCCGAGGTGCAGCGCATCAAGGCCGAAGGCGACTACGCGGCGGCCCTGACCTTGACCGAAACCTACGGCGTCCACTTCGACCCGGCTCTGCGCGATGAGGTCGTGGCGCGGGTGGACGCGCTGCGGCTGCCGTCCTATTCGGCCTTCGTGATGCCGCGCCTGTCGGCGGTGCACGGCGAGGCCGGCGATATCCGCGATGTCGAGGTGTCGTATCCGTGCGATCTCGAGGCACAGATGCTCGAGTACTCGGCGCTGGCACGCCGATAATCACAGTCGATTGAGTCACAATAGCGCGGGATGAGGCTTTCGACCCGCCTGCCGCGCGAGTCGGCGCCCAACGCACTCTCGCAACGGCTCGACGCGTTGCGTCAATCCGGCACGCCCTACGTCGATCTCACCGAGTCCAATCCTACCCGCGCGGGTATCGCCTACCCGAGCGATCTGTTGCGAACTTTGGCCGACGCGGCGGCGCTGCGCTACGAGCCGCAACCGTTGGGGATGATGGTCGCGCGCGAGGCCGTGGCCCTCGATTGTGCCCGCCGTGGGGCGCGCGTCGAGCCGGCGCAGGTCGTGCTGTCGGCGAGCACGAGCGAGATGTACGCCTGGTTGTTCAAGCTGCTGTGCGATGCTGGGGAGAGCGTCCTCGTGCCCCGTCCCAGTTACCCGCTGTTCGAGCACCTCACCCGGCTCGAAGGCGTTCGCGCCGAGTCCTACCGTCTCGAGTACCACGGCCGGTGGGACATCGATCTGGACCGCATCGCTGCCGCGTCGCCCGGCACCCGCGCCCTGCTGCTGGTGTCGCCCAACAACCCCACCGGGTCGTACCTGAGTGCGGGTGAGCTCGAAGCAGTCACCCGCCTGTGCCGCGACCGCGGCTGGGCGCTGATCGTGGACGAGGTATTTGCCGACTACGTGCTCGATGCGACGTCACCCATCACCGACGTGGCCGCGCGGTCGGGCGTGCTGGCCTTCTCGATGGGCGGGGCGTCGAAATCGCTCGGCCTGCCGCAGGTGAAGCTGGGGTGGACGATCGTGGGCGGTCCCGACGCCGACCGTGCGGCTGCCCTCGACGGCCTCGAGCTGATTGCCGACACGTTCCTGTCCGTGGGCACTCCCGTGCAGGTCGCCGCGCCCGAGCTCCTCCGTCGCGGCGTCTCCGTGCGCGAGGCGATTCACGCGCGCGTGCGCGCCAACCTCGCCGCCGCCCGGCGTGTCGCGGCCCGATATCCGTCGTGCGACCTCTTGCCCGTCGACGGCGGGTGGTCGGGGGTCGTGCGCGTGCCCGCCACACGTGGCGAGGAGGCGCTCGTGCTCGGCCTGCTGGCGGAAGAACGCGTACTCGTCCACCCCGGCTACTTCTTCGACTTCGAACACGAAGCGTTCCTCGTCTTCAGCCTGCTCGTGCCGGAGGGCGTCTTCGCCGACGCCTTCGACCGCACGCTGCAGTTCGCGGTGGCAGCATGATCTGGGACAGTGGTGGCCGCGGGTCTTTAGACCCGCCTCATGGAACGGCATCTTCCACCAGGTCCTCTGACTCGCCTGAGAGCACGGCGCAGCCCCGCCGGGCCGGGTTGCTCGTGCCTCTGTTCTCGCTGCGGTCCGCTCGTGGCTGGGGTATCGGCGAGATCGGCGATATCGCCGCCGCCGCGCGCTGGCTGGAATCGGCAGGGCTGACGCTGCTGCAGCTCCTTCCGATCAACGAGCTGCCGCTGTTCGAGACCTCGCCGTATTCGTCGCTGAGCGCCATGGCGGTGGACCCGCAGTACCTCACGATGGACGACGTGGAGGACTTCGCCGCCATTGGTGGCGAACGTGCGCTCGAGGCCGAACTCCGGAGCCGGCTCGAAAGCGTGCGGGCCGCCGACGGTGTGGAGTACGCCGGCGTCCGGCGGCTGAAATCGCTGGCGCTGCGCCGGGCGTTCGAGCGGTTTCGCGACATCGAATTCCGCGGCAACAGCCGCCGGGCGCGCGCCTTTCGGGTGTTCACCGAGGAGCAGGCGTGGTGGCTCGACGACTACGCACTGTTCCGCGCGCTGCACGAGCGGCGGGGGCCGGCGCCGTGGACGGAGTGGCCCGAAGGACTGCGCGACCGGGATCCGTTCGCGCTTGCCGACGCGCGTGCCGAGCTCGGCGACGAGGTCCGCTACCGTCAGTACTTGCAGTGGCTGGCCCAGGAACAGTGGCAGGCGGCGCGCGCCGCGGCCGGCCGCGTCGTGCTGTTCGGCGACCTGCCATTCATGGTGGCGCTCGACAGCGCCGACGTGTGGGCACGGCAGGCCGATTTCCGACTCGACGCCTCGCTGGGCGTCCCGCCCGACGCGTTCAGCGAGACCGGGCAGGACTGGAAGCTGCCGGTCTACAAGTGGGACGCCATCGCCGAGGGCGGCTTCGCCTGGTTGCACCAGCGCGCGCGGCGTAACGCCGTGCTGTTCGGCGGGTATCGCGTCGACCACCTGGTCGGGTTCTACCGGACGTTTTCGCGCCCGCTCGGTGACAGCACGGGCCCGGGCGAGTTCACCCCGCCTGATGAGCCGGCGCAAACGGCCCTCGGCGAGCGCGTGCTGCGCGTCTTTCTTGAATCCGGGGCGCACATCGTCGCCGAAGACCTGGGCGTCGTGCCCGATTTCGTGCGCGCGTCCCTGAAGCGCATGCAGGTGGCGGGCTGCAAGGTGTTCCGGTGGGAGCGGCGCTGGGACCACGAAGGCCAGCCCTTCGCCGATCCAGCCGAGTATCCGGCGCGTGCGGTGGCCACGTCCGGGACGCACGACACCGAGCCCATGGTGACGTGGTGGGCGTCTGCGCCCGCCGCGGAGCGCGAGGCGGCGCTAGCCATTCCGTTGGTCGCCGAACGGCTGGGTGTCGAGGGGCGCGGTGCGGCACTGCTGGAACCGGAGCTGCCGGCGGCCGCCCGCGACGCCTTCATCGAGGCGCTGATCGCGTCACCTGCCTCGCTCGTGATCCTGCCGGTGCAGGACGTCTTCGGCTGGTCCGACCGGATCAACACGCCGGCCACGGTCAACGATCAGAACTGGACCTGGCGGATGCCGTGGCCAAACGAGCGCCTGTCGTTCGAGCCCGAGGCGGTGGCGGCCGTGAAACGCCTGCGTGAGTGGTGCGCGCACTACAGCCGGATGGGTGTCACGTAAACGCGTTCTCCGACTGAGCCGGTTCCCGCACCCCATCTGCGTTCGCCGAACGACGCGGTGGCGTTGATTTCCGTGAACGCCATGAACGTAGCGGTACCTCTGACCCAGCTGATCCATCGAGCCCAACAGGGAGACTGCGAAGCGGTCGATGCCTTGTATGCGGCGACCTACGCCGACCTGCGCCGGCTGGCTCGCTCGCGGCTGCGCGCGGGCCGCCGGCCGACGTTGCTCGACACTGGATCACTCGTGCACGAGTCGTACATCCGCTTCGCGGAGGCCCGCCACGTGAGGCTCGAAGACCGCGTGCATTTCATGCGATGGGCGGTCCGGGTGATGCGGTCGGTGATCGTCGACTTCGCGCGGCGGCGCCTGGCCGCGCGGCGCGGCGCCGGCGCGGCGCGCGTCACGCTCGACGTCGAGCACGCGCCCGCCGCGGCCGTCGCGGGCGGGGAAGGCGAGATTCTTGACGTGCACGAGGCGCTCGACCGCATCGCCGCAATCGATCCACGCCTGTCCCAGGTCGTCGAGATGCGGTACTTCGGCGGGATGACGGAGTCTGAGATCGCGCAGGCGCTCTCCGTGACGGAGCGCACGGTCCGACGCGACTGGCAGAAGGCGCGGATGCTTCTAAGGGAAGCGCTGGCGTAAGCGGAAACATGTCCGAGCTCGACCCGGCCTCTGAGGAATGGGCCGCACTGAGCGGCTTGCTGGACGAGGCCCTCGAGCTGCCGCAGCACGAGCGGGCAGCCTGGATCGACGCGCTTCCGCCCGAGCACGATTCCATACGACCGCGCCTCCAACGCCTGCTGTCCGCGGCGAGCCCTGCCGACGACGCCTTCCTGCGGACGATTCCCAAAGTGAGTGTCAGCGGTACCGAGCCCGACGTGCGCGACCTCGCGCCCGCGCCGGAGCGAATCGGTCCCTATCGCGTCGTGCGCAAGCTGGCCGAAGGCGGGATGGGTGCGGTGTGGCTCGCCGAGCGCGCCGACGGCATGCTCAACCGCCCTGTCGCGCTCAAGCTGCCGAGAGGCGCGTGGATGGGCACCGGACTCGCGGACCGGATGGCCAGCGAGCGCGAAATCCTGGCCGCGCTGAATCACCCGAACATCGCCCGCCTCTACGACGCCGGCATTACGACCGACGGCCAGCCGTATCTCGCGCTCGAGTACATCGCGGGGCACGCGATTGACGAGTACGTCACGGCCAAGGGGCTGGCGATTCGCGCCCGCCTGGAGCTCTTCCTCCAGGTGGCGCGCGCCGTCGCCCACGCGCACGGCCGGCTGATCGTCCATCGCGATCTCAAACCCTCCAACATCCTGGTGACCGACGAGGGCGACGTGAAGCTCCTCGACTTCGGCATCGCCAAGCTCCTCGACAACCATCGCGGTGACCAGGGCGCCATCACCCAGGCGGGCGCATGCCTCTTCACGCCGGAGTACGCATCCCCCGAACAGCTCGCGGGCGAGGCGCTCGGCGTCGCGACCGATGTGTACTCGAGCGGCGTGCTGCTCTATGAGCTGCTGGCCGGCACCCGGCCCTACACGCTTTCCTGCGCCTCCCGCGGCAACCTGCAACGGACGATCGCCGAGATCAACCCTCGGCGACCGAGCGACGCCTGCGCCGATCCCTCGACCCGGCGTGCCCTCCGGGGCGACCTCGACACGATCGTGCTCACGGCGCTCAAAAAACGACCGGAGGAGCGCTACGCCACCATCCACGCTCTCGCCGAGGACATCGAGCGGCACTTGCGCCATCAGCCGGTGCTCGCACGCCCCGACGCCGTCTGGTACCGCGTGTCCCGGTACGTGGCGCGCAACACGGTCGCGGTCGGCGCAGCCGCGCTCGTGCTCATGGCGATCCTGGCCGGCGGGAGCCTGGCGGCGTGGCAAGCGCGTGTCGCGGTGGCTGAGCGAGACCAGGCCGCGGAGGTCCGGGATTTCCTGATCTCGCTCTTCCGCGACGCCAGCCCTTACAACGCCGGAGGACACGCGCTCTCGGCGCAGGAGTTTCTCCGGCTGGTGAAGACGCGCGCCGACGATCGATTGGCCAACCGGCCGGCTCTCCGCGTCGAACTGCTCAACCTCGCGGGCTCGAGCCTGCTGACCCTGCAGGACACCGACGGTGCCGAGGAGGTGCTGACGCAGGCCGTCGGCGAAGGCGCGCGCCGGCTGGGCCCCGGCCATGCCGAGACGCTGCGAGCCCGCGTGCTGATGACGCACCTGAACCGCTTCCGTGGCCGAACCAGTGAGGCGCGCGCGGAGCTCGATCGACTCATCCCCGTCCTGCGCGCACGGGGCGAGGTCTCTTCCGAAGATCTCGTCATGGCGCTGAAGAACCAGGCGCACATCGACGTCGACGCCGGACGCTACGCCGTCGCGGAAAGCGCCGCGCAGGAGGCCGTCGACCTCGGGCGCCGGGCACTCGGCTCTCAGCATCCCGAGACCGTGGCTGCGGTCTTGACGCGCGCCTACGTCTATCAGTTCAGCCGCGAGGCGGACGAGTCGCTGCGGGCAGCCGAGGAGGCGTATCGGCTCACGCGTCAGGTGTTTCGGGACTCGCCGAAGCACCCCCGCACCATCGAAGGACGGTTGCTCTACGGTCGCGCCCTCAATGAAGCGGGCGAGATGGCGCGGAGCGTGGAGGAGCTCGCGCAGGCCGTCCGTGACGGCGCCGAGGTGTTCGGACCGTCGAGCCGGATGGTCGGCTTCTACTCGCTGCCGCTCGCCAACGCGCAAGTGGAGACCGGCCGCATCGAGGACGCGCTCGCCAACGCCCGCACGGCCGTCGACATCATCGCGGGTCACACCCGGCCCGAGTCGTTCCGGTACGCGGCCGCCATTCACCAGCGCGGCGTCGCGCTCCTCGCGGCTCGCCGCGTCGCCGAGGCCCTGCCCGATCTCACGCGCGCAGCCGAGACGTTGCAGCGAACGTTCCCGCCCGGGCACGCGGTGACCCGCTGGTGGAAGGCCGACCTCGTGCTCGCCCTGGCTCGAGCCGGGCGAACTCGCGAGGCTCAGGATCTCGCCAGGACCCTCGTGCCCGCGTCCGGGCCACCGTCCGGTCGCTCGGCGATCAAGGCCCTGTACGTGATGGGCGTCGCCAGGCGCCTCGCCGGCGATGCGTCCGGCGCGCTCCACGCAGAGGAAGAGGCGTTGCGATGGATCGCGCCTGATCCGAGCGCGGACGGCGATCGCATGCGCGCGCTGGCGGAATCCGGGCTGGCCCTGCTCGACCTGGGCAGGCCCAACCAGGCGGCGGTATCGCTCGAGGACGCCCTGACGCTGTCCCGGCGCTTTCAGGTCAACGCGGCGCCGGATCGCGCCGAGATCCTGGCAGGTCTCGCACGCGCCCGGCTCGCCGCCGATGCGCGGGACCCCAACGGCGCATAGCCCTCGGGGCGACCCACGCATCGTTCGGCGTCATCAGTCCTCGGTCGCGGAGAAGTTGTACTCGCCGAGGTCGCCGAAGGCCGAGATGAGGACGGTCACCGTTCCCGCCAGGTACAACCCCTGGCCCGACACGTCGTCGGAGATGTTGCCGGTGAACACCCGGACCGCGATGTCGGAGTTGAGGTTCTGGTGGACGAAGTGAATCCGCCCGGTGGATGGACAGTACCAGCCGCGGATCGTGGCGATGCCGTTGAGCTTTCCTCTGATGGTCCGGCAGTTCAGCGCCCCCGGTGCACCGGGACCCCCCTGTGTGTCGATGGTGAGAACCGACGTCTCGCGGTTGACCTGCAGCGTCCACGTGGTGCCGGCGACGTTGGCCGGGCGCGCGGCCGAGACACTGCCGGCAGTCAGGCAGATCGCGGCTGCGGCGGCGAACGTGACGGTCTTGAGTGATCGTGTCATGGTGACGTCCCTCCTACAGCGCCGCGATCGCGGCGGAGTAAAAACCCTTGGGCGGCCCGCTCGGAAGAGGGTCGCTGTGACCGTTCAGGATGTGGTTCAGCGTGAAGTTGTGGTCCTCGAGGGTGACCTGGACAAGAGGATGATTGACTTGCGGCGCGCCGGGTGCGGTGAACGAAAATGGGCTGCCGTTCGTCGTCTGCGATCCCCCGTGGCCGCCAATTGTCGACAGCTGCGACGTGGTCGTGACGAACTCCGAGACGAACGGCGCCGTAGCACCGTTCTGTTTCACGGTTGCCCCGTTCACACCCTTGATCCTGAGGGTGACGCCGGTCATCTCGAGCGCCCCCCGGTTCGTGACCTTCACTCGGAAGGTCGGCCTCTCGTTCACATTGATCACCGAACCGGGAAAAACGACATCGACGATCTCCAGGTCCACGAAGGTGGCGGCATAGCCCTCCACTGCAGTGGTCATCTCTTCGAAACTGAATGCCATGGTGTGTCTCTCTTTCCGCCGGATGCACCGGCAGGTTGTTCTGCGTGTGTGCGTGTCAAGGCAGGCGCGTTCATGCGCCGCCCTATGAGTGGCTACGCAGGAACCGCTTGAAACCGGACACCGGTGTTTGGGAGAACAGACCGGGAGAGTCAGATGGCGGCTTTGAGTGCCGCCCCGCAGCCGCGCGTCAGCGTGGCAACCGCGATTTCCAGAACTCCCACGAGCGCTCGTAGGTCTGGACGGCCTTCTTCGCTTCCTCGGGATCCAGGTAGGTCACGCCGCTGCCGCGGAGTTGAATCGCCTCGGACTGCAGACGCGCGTTCACGTTGAGGTAGTAGGCTTTGGCCACGACGACGTGGAGCGAGTCGGCCACGACGACAGCGCCGTGGCCGCGCATCAGAGCCGCCGACCGAGACCCGAGTACGCGGGCCAGTTCGCGGCCCAGCGCTGGCGTGCTCACCAGCATGTCGGTGATGCCCGCACGCTCGCGGATGTCGAACACTGGGACGCCTTCGCCGATGAAGTACCCCATGTGATACATCGGCCGCAGCGGTACCTTGGCCGCCGCGAACGGAATCACGTCGAGGCAGTGGCAGTGCACGACCGCTGTGACGTCGGGGCGGGCCTTGTAGATTTCGCCGTGGATGAAGCGCTCGCTGTAGCCGGTTGCAGATCCGCCCGTGGCCTGACTGTCGAGGTCGTATTCGACGATGTCGGCGGAGGTGACGAGCGCGGGGGCGCCGGCGCGCGCCAGAAAGTAGCGGTTCGGATCGGCGGGATTGCGGACGCTGACGTGCCCGTAGCCGTCCACGACACCCTCGTTGGCGAGGATCCGGTTGGCGACGACGAGGTCGTCGATGAGCGCCTGTCGCGACGGCGGCGCGACCGATTGCGACGACAGAGGCGCGGCCGTCCCGATCAGGCCCGCAGCGAGTGCCACGGACACCGCCGCCGCGCCGACCGCCTGTCTGCTCATGCTCTTGGCCTGTCAGGCGGGTCTGAAGACCCGCCTCTACGAAAGCGTCCGGCCGGGGGCCGGAAGCCGGGAGCCCCTATCCCTTCGTGACTATCTTCGCCCAGGCGTCCTTCAGCGTCACCGTGCGGTTGAACACCGGCGCCCCCGGCCGCGAGTCGGGGTCGGCGCAGAAGTAGCCCTGCCGCTCGAACTGGTAGCGCGTGCCAGGCGCCGGCAATGCCAGCGACGGCTCCACCTTGCAGGTCGTGAGGCGTTCGAGAGAGTTCGGGTTGAGGTCGGCGAGCGGGTCGCGGCCACCCTCGGCCGGATCCTCGGAGAGGAACAACCGCTCGTAGAGCCGCAGTTCGGCGTTCACCGCGTGAGCCGCCGACACCCAGTGGAGCGTGCCCTTGACTCGCCGCGCCGCGGTCGCGCCGTCGAGTGATTCCAGATCGGCCGAGCAGCGCAGTTCGACAATCTCGCCCGCCGCGTCCTTCACGACCCGCTCGCACTTGATGATGAAGGCGTAGCGCAGCCGCACTTCGGCCCCCGGCGACAGCCGGAAGAACTTCTTGGCCGGCGCCTCCATGAAGTCGTCGCGCTCGATGTAGATCTCACGCGACAGCGGGATCAGGCGCGTGCCGGCGCTCTCGTCCTCGGGGTTGTTGATGGCGGTGAGCTGGCGCTCGAACCCTTCGGGCAGATTCTCGATCACCACCTTGAGCGGTCTGAGCACCGCCAGGGCGCGCGGCGCCGTGTGGTTCAGATCCTCGCGCACGGTGTGCTCGAGCAGCGCGATGTCGATGACGTTTTCCTTCTTCGCCACGCCGATGCGCGCACAGAAGTCGCGCATGGCCGCTGGCGTGTAGCCGCGGCGGCGGATGCCGGCGATGGTGGGCATCCGCGGGTCGTCCCAGCCCGCGACGTGCTTCAGCTCGACGAGCGCGAGCAGCTTGCGCTTGCTCATCACCGTGAAATTGAGGTTGAGCCGCGCGAACTCGATCTGCTGCGGCTGCGCCGCCGTGTGGCCCGGGCGGAAGTGCGCCACGACCCAGTCGTACAGCGGCCGGTGATCTTCGAACTCGAGCGTGCAGATCGAGTGCGTGATGCCCTCGATCGCGTCCGAGATCGGGTGGGCGAAGTCGTAGGTCGGATAGATGCACCAGGCGTCGCCGGTGCGGTGGTGCGTGGCGCGGCGGATCCGGTAGAGCGTCGGATCGCGCATGTTGATGTTGGGCGAGGCCATGTCGATGGCCGCGCGCAGCACGTAGGCGCCGTCGGGGAACTCGCCGGCGCGCATGCGCCGGAAGAGATCCAGGTTCTCGGCCGGCGGGCGCGCGCGGTCGGGGCTGTTGCGGCCGGGCTCGGTGAGCGTGCCGCGGTACTGCCGGATCTCGTCGGCGGTCAGACTGTCCACGTAGGCGAGCCCGGCCGTGATCAGCCGTTCCGCGTACTGGTACATCTCCTCGAAATAGTCCGAGGCGTAGAACAGGTAATCGGCCCAGTCGAACCCGAGCCAGCGCACGTCCTCCTGGATGGAGTCGACGTACTCGACGTCTTCCTTCACCGGGTTGGTGTCGTCGAAGCGCAGGTTGCAGAGGCCGCCGAACTCGCCGGCGACGCCGAAGTTCAGGCAGATCGACTTGGCGTGCCCGATGTGCAGGTAGCCGTTCGGCTCGGGCGGGAAGCGGGTGTGGACGCGGCCGCCATGACGGCCGGCTTTCCGGTCCTCGGTGACGATTTCCCGAATGAAATCCAGAGGCCGCGCGGATTCGAGCGGCGGGGCACTTTCCGACATGAACCTCTGATCTTACTCGGGGAGGTCGGGTTGGGTCACAGCCTCCTCGGGCAGACTTGCCAGCCCGAGCTGAGCGAGGACGCGCGGTACGGTCGCGACCGGCTCGGCAAACGGCAGCTCGGGGCTCGACGTGACGTCGAACTCGCGCAGCCGCCGTGCGCTGACGAGCACGCGGGATTCGAGCGACCCGGCCGCCTGGTTGTAGGCCTGCACCGCGCCTTCGAGTTTCTTTCGGACGTCGTCGAAGTGCTCGGTGAACCGCGCCAGCCGTTCGTAGAACTCCTTGCCCAGCCGTGCCACCTCCTTGTAGTTCTCGGCCAGCACTTCCTGCCGCCAGGTATGGGCAACGGTGGTGAGCAGGGCGATGAGCGTGATCGGGCTGGCGAGCAGCACCCGTTGCTTGAGCCCGTATTCGATGAGCGAGAGGTCGTGCTGGAGCGCCGCGCTGAAGAGGGTCTCGCCGGGCAGGAACATCACCACCATCTCCGGCGAGTCACCCTCGATCGATTCCCAGTAGGCCTTGCTGCCCAGCCGTTCCATATGCTCGCGGACGCGCCGGGCGTGCGCCTGCAGCCGTTCGGTCCGGACCTCGTCGTCGCTCGCCTCCTGCGCGTCGAGGAACGCCTCGAGCGGCACCTTGGCATCGACCACGATGCTCTTGCCGAGCGGCAGGCGAACGACCATGTCGGGGCGCAGGCGACCGGCATCGGACCACAAGCCTGGCTGCTCGTCGAAGTCGCAGCGGTGCAGCATGCCGGCGAGCTCGACGACGCGGCGCAGCTGCATCTCGCCCCACCGGCCCCGCACCGACGGGGTGCGAAGCGCGCGCGACAACGTGTGCGTCGAGGCACCGAGGGCGGTAATCTGCTCGGCGAGCTGGGCGAACGATGCGGTGCGCTCTTTCTCCACCGCGCCCAGCCGGTCGTGCACCTGTTTCATCGTGTCGGTGAGCGGCTGCACCAGCGCGTCGATGGCCTGCTTCCGAGCGTCCATCTGCGCCGTGGACTGCTTGGTGAGCCCCTCGAAGGCGGTGCGGGCGAGGTCGAGAAAGGCGCCGCGGTTGCTGTTCAAGGCTTCGGCCGCAAGCGAGCGGAACGCATCGCGCAGGTTCAGCTCGGCCTTGTCGAGGAGCGCCTGCGTGCCGGCGAGCGACGCCTGCTGCCGTTCGATCTCGTGGCGCAGCCACTGGTTGTCCTGGCGCGCGGCGGCGAGCTCGCCGGTGGAAGTCGCCCGGACGTCGGCCAGCTCACGGGCGGCGAGTGAGCGGGCGACGAGATAGGCGAGCGCGGCGGCGGCAGCGGCGAGGAGCAGTGCGAAGGCCAGCGACATGGGGCCTTACCGCGTGGCCGCCGGCCGCGGCCGCGGCAAGGGCTTCCGCGGCAGCAGCTCGTCGCGCACGGCCGCGTGATAGACGAACGACGCCACGATTGCGGCGTTCTTCATCAGGTCCTCGGGCTGGATCCGCTCGTAGAGGTCGTTGTTGGAGTGGTGCGAGTCGGCGCCGTACTCGAGCGGATCCTGGATGAACTGGAAGCCGGGCAGGCCGACCTCGTCGAATGGGATGTGGTCGGTCGAGCCGGTGCTCCGAATCGACAGCGTGGTCATGCCGAGGCTGCGGAGCGGCTCCATCCACGCGGCGAACACCGGGCGTACCGCGTCGTTGCCCTGCAGGAACACACCGCGGATCGCTCCTCCACCGTTGTCCATGTTGAAGTAGCCCGCGATCCGTGCGTGCTCGGGCCGGAGGGTCATCGTGTCGCGGTCGGCGAAGTGTTGTTTGACGTAGGCGCGGGAACCGAGCAGGCCCTGTTCTTCGCCGGTCCACAGCGCCAGCCGGACCGTGCGGCGAAGCCGCAGGCCGGTCGCCTTGAGGATGCGCATCGCCTCCATCATCACCGCCGAGCCAACGGCGTTGTCGGTGGCGCCTGTGCCCGAGTGCCATGAGTCGAAGTGAGCGCCGAGCATCACGACCTCGGCGGCTTTGTCGGTGCCCGGGAGCTCGGCGACGATGTTGGAGGCGTCGAGCGAATCGCCGACGAAGCGGTTTTGCACGTTGAGCTCGAGCTGCACCGGCACCTGGCCCGCGACGAGCCGGGTGATGCGGTTGTACTGCTCCGACGAGACAACGAGCTGCGGCGTCATCATCGGCGGGTTCGTGCTCCAGTACGACGCCGGCGCGTTGTGGACGAGGATCGTGCCGCGATCGTTGCGCCCGGTGCCCGGCTCGAGCGTGGCCACCACACCCTCGCGCGCAAAGAACTGATTGAGGCGCTCGTTGAAGCCGGCGGCCGGTGGCGGGCCGCCAGCGCGCGCGCCGCGGCCCCGCCCGGGATTTACCGGCTGCGCCTGCAGGTCGACGAGTTCCTGATCGGTGTATCGCCGCGCCAGCGGCGCGGTGAGAAGCCGTATGTCCACGGCGGGCTGATTGAGGACGACCTTGCCCGAGAGCTTGCCGGTCCAGGCGGCGAAGTCGGCGTCGGTCCGGATGGCGGTGACGACGGCATCGGCGGTCACCGGACCGTTGGTCCCGGGCGTCCACGCGCGCGGTGCGGCAATCAGCGGGAACGGCCGTGGCGTGAGCACGTTGGCCGAGAGCTTCTCGTTCTCCCAGCCGCGGCCGAACGGCCCCCAGGTTTCCTCGCGCACGTTCGAGACGGCCCAGTCGCGCAGGCGGCCCTGCGCCCACGCCGCGGCGGCTTTCAGCCCGGGTGAGTTGGTCAGACGCGGGCCGTGAACGTCGGTCAGGTACCACAGCGTGTCCATGACCTGCGACCGCTGCAGGGCTTCGTCCTTGATGCGAGTGACGGCGTCGAGATCCGCCGCGTCGGGGCGCAGCGCCTGGGAAACTGCCGGGGGCGGATCGCCCTTCGCGCTGGTATTGCGGGACTGTGCCGAGGGCAGGGCGAAGGCCGCGACGAAAAAGCTGGCGGCAAGGGCGCCCGTCAGCGCCCGATGACGTGTGGACCAGCCCATCGTGGGAGTGTAGCAGCCCATGATGGCGCTATTCCCGCGGGGCAGCGCTGTCGAAAAGAGGATAACGACCGGCCGCGGCGCCGGCGGTGACGTCTATGGACCTCGAACGATGATGCGTAGGTGGTGGCGTGCGGGGTTCGGCGCGGCTGCAAGCGGCGTGCTGGCCGCTGGGCTGGCGGGCTGTGCCACACCGGTTGTCGACGATCCAGGCTCTGGCGGCTTCGGCACGGTCGGTCACGACATTCTGCTGACGCCAGACACGATGCTCGTGTCGGGACTCGTGCCGCGGAGCACCACCCTCGACGCGCTCCTGCGCGGACACGGCGTCGCGGACGAGGCGGCGCTGGGCGTCGTGAACGCCGCCCGCGAGGTGTTCGACCCGCGGCGGCTCCGCGCCCTGCAGCCGTTCTCGATCGAGCGGACGCTCGAGGGCACCATCCGGTTCTTCCAATACGAGATTGACAACGATCGCTTCCTGCGCATCGCGCCGCCCAACGAGGGCTCGGCGGCACTCACCGCGGCCGTCGTGCCGATTCCCAAGACGCTGCAGCAGGCCACCGCGGCAGGGCGCATCGACCAGCAGGCGCCGTCGCTCTTTCAGTCGATGGCCGGTGCCGGGGAGGGCGCCGAGCTGGCGGTCGCGCTGGCCGACATCTTTTCGGGTGAGATCGACTTCAACTCCGACGTGCAGCCGGGCGACGGCTATGCGCTGGCGTTCGACAAGTACACGCGCGACGGAGGCCCGTCGAGCTACGGCGACATCATCGCCGCCGAGTTCCGCAACGGCGGGCGGGTGCTGCGGGCCATCCGGTTCACGGTGCCGGGCGGCAAGCCCTCGTACTACGACGAGCAGGGGCGTTCGCTGCGCCGCTTCTTCCTGCGCTCGCCGCTGAAGTTCGAGCCCCGTATCACGTCGCGTTTCTCGTCGAGCCGGATGCACCCGGTGCTGCACACCGCGCGCGCGCATCGTGGCGTGGACTACGCGGCCGCCACCGGCGCGCCGGTCATTGCCGCCGCCTCCGGCGTGGTGATCTCGGCGACCTACGACGGCAGCAACGGCCGGATGGTGCGCATCCGCCACGCGTCGGGCTACGAGTCGTACTACCTCCACCTCTCGGCATTCGGCCGTGGCATCCGCGCCGGCGTGCGGGTGGAGCAGGGTCAGACCGTGGGGCTGGTGGGTGCCACCGGGCTCGCCACCGGCCCGCACCTGCACTACGGGCTGACGCGCAACGGCGAGTTCGTGAACCCGCTCCGCGAACACCTCAACCAGCCGCCGGGCGAACCGATCCAGGCGGACGCGATGGCGGCGTTCACCGCCGAGCGCGACCACGTGCTTGCCCGGCTCGTGAGCCCGGCCGCCGGTTCGTCGTCGGGAGACTGACGCCGCCAGGCTTGCCGATCGGCGAGACGCGAAAGCGCGCCGCTATAATCCGTTGCGATGGCTTCGCTCGCCCCGTTCCGTGCGCTGCGTCCCGTGCCAGCCGCTGCGGAACGCGTGGCCGCCGTGCCCTACGACGTCGTCAATACGTCCGAGGCCCGCGAGCTGGCGCTCGGCAATCCTCTCAGCTTCCTCCACGTGTCACGGCCCGAGATCGATCTGCCGCCCGGCACCGATCCGCATGCGGAGACAGTGTACGAGCGCGCGGCACGCAACTTCGCCGAGCTCCGAGCCCAGGCCCCGTTGATCGTGGAGGAGTCGCCGAGCCTCTACATCTACCGGTTGCGGATGGGCACGCACACCCAGACGGGCGTGGCCGGCTGTTTCTCGCTGCACGAGTACGATCACCATGTCATCAAGAAGCACGAGCACACCCGTCCCGACAAGGAAGACGATCGGACGAAGCACCTAATCCGGCTCCGGGCGCAGACGGGTCCGGTGTTTCTGACCTATCGCTCGGAGGTCGCGATCGACGATCTCGTCGCTCGCGTCACCGACGAGTGGCCGCTCTTCGGGTTCACGGCGGCCGACGGCGTCCAGCACGCCGTGTGGCGCGTACCCGAGGTGATCGCGCCGGCGATCGTCGCCGGGTTTGCCACAGTGCCGGCGCTCTACATCGCCGACGGCCACCATCGCGCGGCCAGTGCGGCCAGATCGCGGCGCCACGTGGCTCCGAACCGGGAGGCGGGCGAGTGGGACACGTTCCTGGCGGTCGCGTTCCCCGACGCGCAGGTGCAGATCCTTGCCTACAACCGGCTGATCCGCGACCTTGGCGGCCACACGCCCGAGTCGCTGCTCGCCGGACTGCGGGAGCGCCTCACGGTGACGCCCGGCGGGCCCGTGCCCGCGAGGCACGGCGACGTGTCGATGTATCTGGCGGGCCGCTGGTACACCATCGCGCTCGGGGGCGCGCCGGCGTCGATGCTGCCGGACGAGCGGCTCGACGTCAGCCGCCTCCAGACGCTCATCCTCGCCCCGCTGCTGGGGATCGGCGACGTGCGCACGGATGCACGCATTGACTTCGTCGGCGGCGGCCGCGGCACCGGGGAGTTGGAGCGCCGCGTCGGGTCAGGGGAGTGGGCGGTGGCCTTCTCGCTGTTCCCGGTGGGGGTCCGTGAGCTGATGGCCATCTCCGACGCCGGCGGCGTGATGCCGCCCAAGAGCACCTGGTTCGAGCCCAAGCTGCGCGACGGCCTGCTCACGCATCTGATCTGATGACCTAAGGCCTTAGACCTTAGGCCTAGGGTCTACGGCCGAAGGCCGGCCGTGCTCTTTAGCGATAGGATCGAATCAGGAGCCCTTGATGCCGACCACCGCCCGTATCTTCAACTTTTCCGCCGGTCCCGCCGTTCTGCCCCTCCCCGTGCTCGAGCAGGCCCAACGAGAGATGCTTTCGCTGCCGGGCGTCGGCATGTCGGTGATGGAGATCAGTCACCGTTCGAAGGCGTTCGAGGATCTGCTGAACGGCGCCATCGCGGACTTCCACGCGCTCACCGGCGCGCCCGAGTCCTACAAAGTGCTGATGCTTCAGGGCGGCGCCAGCCTGCAGTTCTCGATGGTGCCGATGAACCTGCTCACCCCGGGCAGCACCGCCGACTACGTCGACACGGGCACCTGGGCCGACAAGGCGGCCAAGGAAGCCAAGCGCGTCGGTCCGGTCAACGTGACCGGCTCGACCAAGGCCGACAACTACAATCGCATCCCGCGCGCCGACGAGCTGTCGCTTACGCCGGGCGCGGCGTACGCGCACATCACGACCAACAACACCATCGAAGGGACCGAATGGCATGGGTTGCCGGACGTCGGCGCGGTGCCGCTCGTGGCCGACGCCTCGTCCGACATCCTCAGCCGGCCGATCGACGTCGGGCGCTTCGGGCTGATCTACGCCGGTGCGCAGAAGAACCTCGGCCCGTCGGGCGTGACGCTGGTGATCATTCGCGAGGACCTGATCGCGCGCTCGCAGGCGTCACTGCCGGCGATGCTGAACTACAAGGTGCTGGCGGAGAACAACTCCCTCTACAACACGCCAAACACCTTCGGCATCTACATCCTCGGGTTGACGCTCAAGTGGCTCCTCGCGCAGGGCGGCCTCGCGGCTGTGGGCGCCGTCAACGAGCGGAAGGCGCGCCGGCTCTACGCCGAGATCGATCGCAACGGCTTCTACCGCGGCACCGCGCAGCTCGAGAGCCGCTCCTTGATGAACGTGACGTTCCGCTTGCCGTCGGAAGAGCTGGAAAAGGCGTTCGACAAGCAGGCGACGGCCAACGGACTCGACGGTTTGAAGGGCCACCGCTCGGTCGGCGGCATGCGCGCGTCGATCTACAACGCCTTCCCCGACGAAGGCGTGGAGGCGCTCGTCCAGTTCATGCGCGAGTTCGAACGGACGCACGGATAGATGACCGATCGGCGGGTGAGGCGGGTAGGGCGGCGCTACGCGCCGTAAGGCCGGTAAGAGCAGGGCGGATTGAAGACCGCCCGAGCGGATAGACCTACCTGCCCCACCTGTCTTACCCGCCCCACCCGCCTCTTATTGCGGCGGAGATGACGGCGGCGGTCGGCGGCGGCCACGGCGCCGGCGGCGGCGCCGCCGCGGACGATCATCGAGTTCGGCCTCCGGGCCGTCGGGTTCGACCGCCGTGCCGGCGTTCGCAGCGAGTGCGTGCCACTCCGCGACGGCCTCGGGCGCCTGGCCGTGGATCTCCAGCCAGGTGAGGGCTTCGCGGAACGTGCTCTTGTGCATGAGCGCCCGCCGGGCCCGCGGCGCCATCCTGGCGTCGACCAGCCGCCGCTGCAGTCCCAGGATCTGGCGCAGCCGCTCGATGTCCCGCCGCGCAAGCGGCAGCAACCCCAGAGAGAGGCGGGGCTCCTTTTTCACGTCGTCGGTCCAGCGCGGCGGGCTCGTCACCGCTTTGGCCGCCGGGGCCACTGGCATCAGCAGTGATCCGAGCAGGATGGAATTGGTCAGCGTGTCGGGAGCCGATTCGAACCGGGTGCGATAGGCGTCGAGCGCGGCCAGCGACCGCCACAGCGCCTCGCCGGCGTGGCCCTGGAGCTCTTCGGAGATCGGCTCGAGCAGTTTGTGCTCGGCGAGCATGGTGAACGCGCGCTCGGCCGACCCCGACCGCAGAAGCTTGTAGAACTCCTCGATGAGGCGCGCCGGGGCGCTGCGAGCGATGTCGCCGCGGTGCGCGGCGATCGCCGCCTCGATTGGGGGGTCGATGGTGAAGCCGAGCCGCGCGGCCATCGCCACCGCGCGCAGCATCCGCACCGGGTCTTCCTGGAAGCGCTCTTCGGGCACGCCGATGCAGCGCACGATGCCGGCGCGCAGATCCTCGAGGCCGCCGGTGTAGTCGATGATCGAGAAGGTCGCGACGTCGTAGAAGAGCGCGTTGATGGTGAAGTCGCGGCGGAAGGCGTCCTGCTCGGGAGTGCCAAAGGTGTTGTCGCGGTGGACCAGGCGGTCGCGCGCGTCGTCGAGTTCGGGTGCTGCCACGTCGCTGCCCGGCGGCGCCAGCGTCTGCAGCGGGCTGTCGGCCGCGGCGGCTTCCTCCGCCGATACCTGGCGGCGGAACGTCGCCACTTCGATGGTCTTGTCGCCGAACCGCACGTGCGCCAGCCGGAAGCGCCGCCCGATGATCCAGCAGTTCCGGAAGAGCTTTTTGACCTCGTAGGGATGCGCGGAGGTCCCGATGTCGAAGTCCTTCGGCTTGCGCCCGAGCAGCAGGTCGCGGACGCTGCCGCCGACGAGAAACGCCGCGTAGTTGGCCTGGTTGAGCCGGTAGAGAACCTTGAGGGCTTCGGGATCGACGAGCTTGCGGGATAAGACGTGCTCGGCACGCGGCACGATCAGCGGCTCGCCCATCGGTTTCGAATTGTAGCAAAGCGTTCTCGGGGTCCTTGGTGCCTCCAGTGTTAGCATTCGAGGCTATGCGGACCTATCTCGTGCGTGCAGTAGTGCTTGCAGTCGTGATAGTGGTGCCGGCGGTGGTCGAGGCCGCCGAATCGGCGGCGCTGGCCCGCTCGCGAAGCTTGTACAACGCCGGCGACTACGAGGGCGCGATCGACGCCGCGTCGGTGGCGCGCCGAGACGCCGAGTGGGCCGACGCCGCCGTGCTTGTCATCGCGCGGGCGCGGCTCGAGCGCTACCGTCAAAATCGCAGCGCATCGGAGCTCGCCGAGGCGCGCGAGGCGCTGCAGTCGGTGCGCTCGGCGTCGCTCTCCCCGCGCGACCAGGTGGACTTGCTCATCGGGCTCGGTCAGGCGCTCTTCCTCGCCGAAGTCTACGGGCCGGCGGCGGAGCTCTTCGACACCGGGCTCGACAAGACGCTGCTGATCACCGCGCGCGACCGCACGAATCTGCTCGACTGGTGGGCGACGGCCCTGGACTTCGAGGCCCAGAAGCTGCCCAACGATCGCCGCGCGCCCGTGTATCAGCGCATTGCGGACCGCATGAACCTGGAGCTGCGCGAGGATCCGACCAGCGCGCCAGCCAACTACTGGCAGGTGGTGGCCGCGCGCGGTGTCGGCGATCTCGATCGCGCGTGGAGCACCGCGATTGCCGCCTGGGTACGTTCAACGCTGGACCCGGCGGCCACGGCGCAGCTGCGCGTGGACCTCGACCGCGTGGTGGAGCAGGCGCTCATCCCCGAAAGGGCCCGCTCCAACGCGGCCCGCGAGGGGCCCGATCAGGTCGAGACGCTCCGCGCCGAGTGGGCGCTCGTCAAGCAGAACTGGAAGTGAGCTCGGTGGCTCGCCGGCGGGTGCGGCTCCTTCTGGGGCGCGCCACCAGCCTCCAGCGCGAGGCCCGCTATCGCGAGGCCCAGCCGTTGTTGCGCGAAGCTGTGGAACTGGCGGAGCGGGCGCTCGGCCCGGACCATCCCGATCTGGCCCTGACCCTCAACGAGCTGGCAGTCTGCTACAAGGAGTTGGCCCGGTTCGTCGACGCCGGACTGCTGCTGCAACGCGCGCTTCGCATCGCCGAGCGCGCGCGCGGGTCGCACCATCCCGACGTGGCCACCATCTCCCGCAATCTGGCAGCGCTCGAGCACGCCGCCGGCAACTGGATGCGCGGCGAGCCGTTCGCGCGCCGCGCGCTCCGCATTCGTGTCCGGGCGCTCGGGCGGCGGCACGCCGACGTCGCCGGCGACCTGATGGTCCTGGCGGCGCTACTGCTCCCGCAGAAGAAAATCGGGGAGGCGGAACGCCTCTACCGCCGAGCGTTGCGCCTCATCGAGGACGCGCACGGGCCGCGTCACCATCTCGTCGCGGTGGCCCTCAACAATCTGGCGGCGCTGCACCAGACTCGCGGCCGTCGAGCCGACGCCGAGACGATGTACCGCCGTGCCCTGGAGATTGACCTCGAGGTGTTCGGCCCCCGCCATTCGAAGGTCGCGTTCGAACTCAACAATCTCGGCACGTTGGTCGGCGCCGACCGGCCGCAGGAAGCGGCTGTGCTGGTGCGCCGGGCGCTGGCCATCTTCCGCCGTGCGCTCGGTCGCACGCACCCCAACGTCGGCGTCTGCCTGGAGAACTACGCGTCGATCCTGCGACGCCTCGGCCGCCGCCGCGAGGCGGCCGCCAGCGCGCGGCGCGCGGCCGGCATCCTGTCACGGATCGAGGCCGTCAACGACGACGCCGTGGCGGTCACCGGGACCATCAATCCGGAGCGGGCTCGCTTCGACCTGAGGGTGAAGCGCTCGCCGATCCATCGCCTGGGCGTGTTCGCGGGAGAGTCGATTCCATCCGGCCGCAAGGTCATCGAGTTCACCGGCGAGCGGGTGCGGCTGGCCGAAACCCTCCGCACGCTGAACCCGCGGCTCGCCTACGCGTTCATGCTGAATCGGCAATGGGTGCTCGACGGCGCGATCGGCGGCAGCGGCGCCGAATACGTGAACCACTCATGCGAGCCCAACCTGCGCGCCGACCTCGACGCGGGCCGCATCTGGTATCTCAGCGCCCGGACGATTGCCGAAGGAGAGGAATTGTCGGTGGACTACAAATACGCGAAGAGGGTCGACGTGCGATGCCGCTGCGGCGCGCCGACGTGCCGCGGCACGATGTCGGTGTCACGCCGCGGTGCAAGGGGGAGCCCCCGAGAGTCTTGAGCCGCCGCGCTCGGGCGGGCAGTCCTGCAGGAACAGGCTGGTGCGGCGCACCGGCTGCCGCGCCAGGCGGTTACCTCGGCTCCGGAAATCAGGTCGCGGTTGTGCGGAACTCGACCGCGGCCGACTCGATCGCTTCGTCGTCGGCTGCCATAACCCTCGCGGCGGGCCTTCGCGGCGCAGGCGAGCCCTTCCGTGAGGCCGCGCTCGACGCCGGCCCATTCGCCGCGGACCATCGCCGCGACGGCAACGTCGATCCAGGATCTCGTGCCCGCCGCAGGAGAATGCGCGTTCTTCCCAGAACGACGACAGAGTTTTGCGCGGGGCGGTGGCCGTCACGGTGCGGTCGGAAGCTCGACTGAGGACAGCGCGTGATCGCGCCCCGGTGAACCTTGGGCCCGTGAATTGCACATCCGGCAGGCGGAGGGTACTGATGAAGCTGACTGAACTGCTGCTCAACGAGCTCGAGAGCGAGGGCGAAAAGAGCCGGCGGGCGCTCCAACAGGTGCCCGACGGCAAGCACGACTGGAAGCCGCATGACCGCTCGATGATCTTCGGCTACCTGGTAGACATGGTGGCCAACATCCCGGGGTGGGTGACCATGATCGTCAACCAGGACGAGCTCGACATCGCCCCGCCCGGCGGGTCGCAGCAGAAGCGCGAGGCGGACGCGTCGAGCGCCACGCTCGTGGCCGCGCTCGACAAGGCGATGGCTGGCGCCCGCGAGGCGCTCACTAAGACCGACGACGCGCACCTCGAAACGTCGTGGCGGCTGCTCGCCGGCGGGCGTCCCGTGCTACAGATGTCGCGACACCTGATGATCCGCGACACGATCAACCACTGGGTGCATCATCGCGGACAGATGACGGTGTATCTGCGCCTGATGGGTGCGAAGGTCCCGGCGCTCTACGGGCCGTCCGCCGACGATCAGCGCTTCGAATAGACCGCGCGCGGGTCAGCTGGCCGAGCGAGCGACCTGGATGCCGAGCTTGCGCATCCGGAATTGCAGGGTCGAACGCTTCATTCCGAGCCGCGCCGCGGCGCCGTTGGGTCCGGCGATCACCCAGCGCGATTGCTCGAGCGCCACCAGGATCTGACTGCGCTCGGCCTCGTCGAGCGTACCTCGCAGCGTCGTGGCCGCCGTGGCCCGGCTGCTCTCTGGACTCACGGCGTTGGGTCTGAGATCTGCGACCGGGACCTTGAGTACCGATCCCCGCGAGACGATGACGCCGCGTTCGATGACGTTCTGGAGCTCGCGGATGTTGCCCGGCCAGTGGTAGTGGACCAGCGTCTCCATCAACTCGGACGGGATGGTGTCGATGACGCGGTTGTTGCGGCGGCTGAACTGCTGCACGAAGTGACGGACGAGCAGCGGAATGTCCTCGGGGCGCTCGCGAAGCGGCGGGATGCGCACCGGAAACACGTTGATCCGGTAGTAGAGATCCGGCCGGAACGTCTGTTCCGCCACCATGTCGCCAAGGTCACGATTCGTGGCGGCAATGAGCCGCGCGTCGGTGCGCAGCGTGCGCGAGCTGCCGAGACGCTCATACTCGCGTTCCTGCAGCACGCGCAGCAGTTTGGGCTGCAGCTCCAGCGGGATCTCGCCGATTTCGTCGAGAAACATCGTGCCGCGGTGGGCGAGCTCGAAGCGGCCGATCCGTTGGCTGATGGCGCCGGTGAAGGCGCCCTTTTCGTGGCCGAAGAGCTCGCTCTCGAGGAGGCCGGTGGGAATCGCGGCGCAGTTCATCTTCACGAACGCATTCGCCTTGCGAGCGCTCAGGTTGTGCACCGCCCGCGCGACGAGCTCCTTGCCCGTTCCGGTTTCGCCGTAGATCAGCACCGTAGAATCGGTGGGCGCGACGGTTTCCACCTTGCGCAGGATGCGCCGCAGCCCTTCGCTGTTGCCGACGATCTCCTCGAAGTTCAGCTCGCTCCGGATTTCGTCCTCGAGGTACACCTTCTCGCGCGTCAATTTGTCCTTCAGATCGGCAATCTGCCCGTAGGCCAGCGCGTTCTCGACGCCGATGGCCACCTGCTTTGCCACCTCACCGAGGAACGTCATGTCGTCGTCGTTGAAGGCGCCCTCGCGATGTGTGCCGAGACTCAGCACGCCGAGCACGCGGTCGCGGCTGATGAGAGGAATCCGGCAGAGCGACCGCGGGTGCTCATCCTTGATGACGCCGTCGTTCTCGATCTCCTCGGGCGTCATGTTGATCGCCTGCCCGGTGGCGAACACGCGCGCGACGCTGTGGGTGGGGGTCGCGCTCATGCCTTCCCGGATCACGCCCTTGCCGGTGGGGAAGTCGAGGGCGTAAAGGCGCAGCGCGCCGGTGTCGGGATCGGGCAGCGACACGCCGGCGCCGTCGCAGTGCATCACGCGCCGGATGCTGGCCGACACCTCGCGCAGCAGGTCGCGGAGATCGAGCGTCGAGACGACGCGGTTGGTGAGATCGAGCAGCAGGCGCAGCCGCTCCTCGGCGCGCTGCGACTCGCGGAAGTTGTGCGCGTCGTCCATGGCCAGCGCGATCTGGGACGCCGCGAGCGCGAGAAAGCGCACGTCGTCGGCGCTGTAAGCCTCGGGCAGGCGGCTCGAGACGACCAGGGTGCCAAGCTTGCGGTGCGCGGTGCTGAGCGGCAGCGCGCACATCGATTGCAGGCCGAGCGTCCGCATCCGCTCCATGCTGGGCCGGCAGCGCGTTTCGCGATCGACGAACGGCACCACGAACGGCTGCTGGTGCTGGTGCACCCACCACGCCACGCTCTCCTCTCGCTCGGCGCTCGTGAGCGGGCAGATGGCGTCGTGGGATGCGTACGACCGCCAGTTCACCTTGGTGGCGCTCTCGTCGAATTGGGCAATGGCATCGAACGGCACCACGCGCTGCAACTCTTCGGCGAGCAGACCGAACAGATCGCCCTCGCCAGGCTGAGAGCGGATGGCCTCGGCCAGCCGGATCAGCGACTCGTAGCGGGCCGCCGGTGACGCTCCCGCCAATACCGTCTGTGTCTCGGACATGACCTCCCGATTGTCGCACCAACATGCCAAAAGATTGGCATCGTGCCAACAACTGGGCATTGGCACTTGCTGGTGCGACGGCGGTCAACAGCCACAAACGGCTGCAATAAAACGGTTTGTCGGGACGATATAGGTTGGCAACTCGCGTGCTCCTTCCTGTGCAGGAATGCGGAGACGAGAGATGTTGAGAGTCACAATCCACGACGAAGCCAAGGCCTGGCGGCTGCAGCTCGAAGGCAAGCTGGCCGGCGAGTCGGTCATCGAAGCGGAGCGCGCCTGGGCGGGCGCGCCGGATGCCAGGACGGTCGAAGTCGACCTGCGCGCCTTGACCTGCGCCGACCCGGCGGGCCAGCGCCTGCTGTATCGCATGCATCGGGCTGGCGCCACGCTCGTGGCGCAGGGTGTGGCGATGAAGGCGCTGGTCAGCGAGATCCGCGCCGGCCGTCTCGAGGCGGGCATCGTGGCGCGGTTCGTCGCCCTGATCGTGCTGGCGCTGCTGCTGCCGCCGCGCGCGACGTTCGCCCAGCCCGCCGCCACGCCGCTGCGCCTGACGCTGCAGCAGGCGGTCGCGCTCGGTTTGAAGCAGGCGCCCGAGGTGGCGATTGCCAACTTGACGCTGGCCGAGAGCCAGCAGGCGCGGACCGCGGCGCGCGGCGCGCTGCTGCCGCAGCTGTCGTTCGGCGTCTCCGAGAAGGTCACGCGCGCGAGCCTCGAATCGGTCTTCGGGAAGAAGGTCCCGGGCTTTCCGGACCACACGGGACCGTTCTGGTCGTTCGAGGCCGGCCCGACCGGGTCAGTGCCGGTGTTCGATCTCACGCTCTGGAACCAGTGGCGCGCGTCGCGCGAGGGCGTCAGCGCCGCAGCCGCGCAACAGACGACGGCGCGTGAGCTGAACGCGCAGCTGGTGGTGTCGCAGTATCTGGGCACGCTGCGCGCATCGGCCGAAGTCGAGGCCGCGGCGTCGCGCCTGGACTTGGCCAAGGCCCTTTTCGACCTCGCCAGCGACATGCAGCGCAACGGCGTCGGCACCAGCCTCGACACGCTCCGCGCCAACGTCGAGTACCAGAACGAGCGGCAGCGGCACACCGAGTCGTCGGCGCAGCTGGCCATTTCGCTGCAAGGGCTGCGGCGTCTGCTCAGCCTCGACCCTGACCAGCCGATCGAGCTGGCCGATCGCGCGAGCTTCTTCGAAACGCCGGTGCTGACGGTGGAAACCAGCCTGGAGCGCGCCTTCGAGCAGCGGCCGGAACTGCAGGCGGTGACGTCGGAGATCAAGGCCGCGTCGCTCTTGAAGCAGTCGGCGCAGAACGAACGGCTGCCGCGGCTGGCGCTGGCCGGCGGCTGGAGCTACCAGGGGCTGCGCCCCGCGACCTCGATTCCGGCCTACCAGTACGGCGCCTACCTGCAGGTGCCGCTCTTCACCGGCGGCCGCATCGGAGCCGAGGTGGCGACGCGGGACATCGAGGTTCGCAAGCTCACCGAGGCGCAGCGGCAGGTGCGTGACCAGATCGGCTACGAGGTTCGCACCGCGGCGACGCGGCTCGACTCGGCGCGCACGGAAGTGGAGGCGGCGAACCTCGGCGTCACGCTCGCACGCGAAGGCGTCACCCAGGCGCAGGACCGCTTCCGCGCCGGCGTCGCCAACAACATCGAGGTGATCACGGCGCAGAACGAGCTCTCGCGCGCCAACGACAACCAGATCTCCGCGCTCTACCGCTACAACCAGGCCCGCGCCGACATTGCGCGCGCGACCGGCCAGATGGAATCGCTCTACGCGAACTGAGGACACCATGGACACGACGATCGACACGCTGCAGCCCGCCGCGCGGTTCGAGAAGGCGGCACCCGATACCACGACGCCCTCGGTTGACAGCACGACGCGGCTCCGCCGCCGGACGCAGCCTCTCGCCTATGCCGGCATCGGTGCGCTGGTGCTGGCGGCAGCCGGCGCTTCGGCCTTCATCTACTACGACGGCCGCGTCTCGACCGACGACGCGCAGGTGGATGCGCACATCGCGCCGGTGGCTCCAAAGGTCGCCGGCACCATCGCCGCGGTGCTGGTGGACGACAACCAGACCGTCACGGCCGGTCAGGTGCTGGTGCGCATCGATCCGCGCGACTACGAGGCCCGGGTCGCGCAGGCGAGAGCCGCGCTCTCGGCCGCCGAGAGCCAGGCGGCGGGCGCCAACGCCGGCGTCCCCCTGACCGACGCCACAACCGCCAGCGCCGCGGCGGCCGCCGAAGCGCAGGTGGCCGCGGCGACGGCCGACGTGACCAAGGCCGCGACCGACTTCGATCGGGCGTCGTCGTCCGAGCTGGCCTATGCGACGGCGGACGTCGAGGCGAAGCGGGCGACGGCGGATCGCGCCCGCGCCGACCTCGCCCGCATGGAACCGCTGGCGGCGAAGGACGAGATCACGAAGCAGCAGTTCGACGGCTACGTGGCGGCGGCCAAGGTGGCGGCGAGCGAGTTCCGCGCCTCCGAGGAGAAGCTGGTGAACGCGCAGAAAAACGCGCAGGGCAGCGGCGCGACGGTGCAGGCGGTACGGGCGCGGGCCGATATCGCCCGCGCGGCGCTGCAGCAGGCGCGCGCCAACCGGCGCCAGGTGGCGATCAGCTCGGCGCAGGCCGGCACGGCCGCCGCCGCCATTGCGCAGGCGCGCGCCAACCTCGACGCGGCGCTGCTCGAACTGAGTTACGCCACCATCGCCGCGCCGATCGACGGCGTGGTCACGCGCAAGTCGGTGCAGCTCGGGCAGATCGTTCAGCCCGGGCAGTCGCTGCTCACCATCGTGCCGCTCCAGGACGTATGGGTGACCGCCAATTTCAAGGAGACCCAGCTCGCGCACGTGCGTCCCGGACAGCGCGCCGAAGTGCACGTGGACATGTATGGCCAGTCGTTCGAGGGGCGCGTCCACTCGGTAGCGGGCGCGACCGGCTCGAAGCTGAGCCTGCTGCCGCCGGAGAACGCCACCGGGAACTTCGTGAAGATCGTGCAGCGCATCCCGGTGAAGATCACGCTCGACCAGGCGCCCCCCGGCGTGACGTTCCGTCCCGGCATGAACGTGGACGCGACCATCTTCATCAAGTAAGCGCACCGGGACGAACGGGAGGACATCGTGGAAGCAGCGGTCGCCACATCGGGAGCCAGGCCGGCCATCAATCCGTGGTTCATCGCCGGCACCGTCATGCTGGCGACGTTCATGGAAGTCCTCGATACCAGCGTGGCCAACGTCGCCCTGCCGCACATCGCCGGCAACCTCTCGGCGAGCGTGAACGAGGCCACGTGGGTGCTGACCGCCTATCTCGTCGCCAACGCCATCGTGCTGCCGTTGAGCGGCTGGTTTTCGTCGCTCTTCGGCCGCAAGCAGTTCTACATGGCGTGCGTGGTCATCTTCACCGTCAGCTCGCTCCTGTGCGGCATCGCGCCGTCGCTGCCGCTCCTCATCGTGTTCCGTATCCTGCAGGGGCTTGGCGGCGGGGCGCTGCAGCCGATCTCGCAGGCGATTCTCGTCGAGAGCTTTCCACGCGAGAAGCAGGGCGTCGCGACGGCCTTCTACGGCATGGGCGTCGTGGTCGCGCCGGTCATCGGCCCGACGCTTGGCGGCTGGATGACCGACAACTTCAGCTGGCGGTGGATCTTCCTCATCAACATCCCGTTCGGAATTCTGTCGGTCGTGTTGACCACGATGCTCATTGCCGATCCGCCGAACTTCGTCCGTAAAACGTTCAAGACCGGTCTCAAGCTGGATTACATCGGTCTCGGACTGCTCGCGACGGGCCTGGCCGCCCTCGAGATCATGCTCGACGAAGGGCAGCGGGAGGACTGGTTCGGATCGCACATGATCGTCGCAGCCGCGGTGATCGCGGTGGTCGCGCTCGTGGGAGTGGTGGCCTGGGAGCTGCGGCAGGACGACCCGGTGGTGGATTTCCGGATCCTCAAGAACCGCAGCTTTGCGGTGGCCGCGGTGACGATGTATGCGGTCGGGTTCACGCTCTACGGCAGCACCGCGCTGCTGCCGATCTTCCTGCAGACCGTCCTTGGCTACACGGCGTTGCTGAGCGGCCTGGTGCTGTCGCCCGGGGGAGTCGCCATGATGATCGGCTTTGCGATGGTGGGCCGCCTGCTGGGCGTCCTGCAGGCGCGGTCGCTCATCGTGTTCGGCCTGCTCATGTCAGCTCTCGGCACCTACCAGATGGCCGGCTTCAACCTGAACGTGGACTTCAGCACCGCCATGTGGGCGCGCACGATACAGGCGTTCGGCATGGCCTTCCTGTTCGTGCCGATCAACGTCGCCGCCTTCAGCGCCATCCCGCGCGAAAAGCTCGGATACGCCACCGGCCTCATGAACCTGTTCCGGAATATCGGCGGCAGCGGTGGCATCGCCATGATCACCACGATGGTCGCGCGCCGGTCGCAGTTCCACCAGGGCACGCTCGTCAGTCACGTCACGCCGCTCGATCCCGGATACGGCGACATGCTGCAGGGCACCGCATCGGCCCTGGTGGCCAGGGGCGCGAGTGCCGCGGACGCGGCCGGGCAGGCGCAGGGGATCGTCTACGGCGTCGTCCAGAGGCAGGCGGCCATGATGGCGGTGGCCGACACCTTCTGGCTGCTGTCGCTGGTGTTCCTGGTGATGGTGCCTCTGGTGTTCCTGCTGAAGAAAACGCCGCGTGTCGCCGGGCCCGTACCCATGGAGTGAAGCGCGCTCCGAGCCGCGGGGGAGACGTATAATCGCGCCGGCTCAGCCGTGCCGCCTCCCCCGCCATCTCCAGGCCTCTCGCGCAAGGGCGTCGCCGCCGTCATCATCGGCAACTGGCTCGAGTTCTACGATTTCCTGGTCTTCGCGTTTTTCGCCGTGATGATCGGGCGCGCGTTCTTTCCGGCCGGGTCCGAGATCGTGCAGCTCCTCTCGGCGCTCGCCACGTTCGGCGTCGGGTTCTTCACGCGGCCGCTCGGCGCCGCCGTGATCGGCACCTACGCCGATCGCAAAGGGCGGCGCGCGGCCATGACGCTGACCTTGCTGATGATGGCGGTGGCGTCGGGCATGATGGCGCTGACGCCGACCTACGACCAGATCGGTCTGGCGGCGCCGATCATCCTCGTCGTCGCCCGGCTCATTCAGGGGTTCTCGTGCGGCGGCGAGGTCGGGCCAGCGACGACCTATCTCCTCGAGTCCGCGGCGCCGGGTAAGCGCGCGGCGATGACCGCGTGGCAGGCCTACAGCCAGATGATGGCGATGATTTCAGGCAGCCTGGCCGGCGTCGTCCTCACCGCGACGCTCACAGAGGCTCAGCTCTACGCCTGGGGCTGGCGTATTCCCTTCCTGCTTGGCATCGTCATCGCGCCGGTGGCCATGTACATCCGCCGACAGCTGCCGGAAACGATCGAGCCAGGCGAAACCCACTCGTCGGCGCGCGCCGTGCTCGGCGACCTGGTCGGCCACCACGCGCCTGCGGTGCTGTTCGGCGTCCTCGTCATTTGCGGTGGGACCATCGCCACCTACGTCTTCAACTACACGACGACCTTCGCCATCACGACGCTGAAGCTGTCAGCCGCCTTCGCCACGACGCTGTCGCTCACCGGCTATCTGGCGCAGACGGCCGGCGTCGCGGTCGGCGTGTGGAGCGAGCGTTTCGGGCGCAAGCGCATGCTGGTGGCATGCCGCGTCCTGTTTGCCATGATGGTGTACCCGGCTTACACGATCCTGACCTCGCCGGAGACTTCGCTGGCGGGAGTGCTGATCGTCAACATGGCGCTGCAGGGCGTGTTCGCCATCGGCCTCGGCACGGTGTACGCGTTCCTGGCCGAGGCCTTTCCCAAGGCCGTGCGCTCGAGCGGGCTGGCCATCCTGTATGCGCTCGGCACGACCATTTTCGGCGGCACCACGCAGTTCGTCGTGGCGTGGCTCATCGATCGCACCGGAAGTCCGATGGTGCCCGCGTGGTACATGCTTGCGGCGACGCTGGCCTCGATTGCCGGCGTCGCGCTGTTGACGCCGCACCCCCAGGTCGCGCAGGAGCAGCGGCCGGTGACGGTTACGGCGTGAGCAATCCGCTCATTCGAGATCGGCTTCGCTCATCGTGAAGCTGTCCGCAGCTTCGTCCGGCTCCTTCGCTGGCGAGCCGTCCGGCGGCGCGGTCTGGGGTGCCGTGCGTTTCGCTGGCGGCGCCGACTTGCGGCGGCGTGCGCCCGCGCGCGACGAACCCGCTGCCGTGGCGCGTGTCGCCTTGCGCTTGGGCTTGGCCGCTGCGCGCTTTGCTTTCTTGGGCGCGGCAGCCGCCGGCTCAGGCGTGGCGGGCTTCGGCGTCGGCTGCGCCGTGGCCTTCTGCGCGTGCTTCTTGCTCGCCTTGGTGTCGCGCACCTTCATGCGCTCCACGCGGGCGGACGCCTTTGCGAACTCCTTGCGGGCCGCGTTGGCGTCCCGCTTGGCTTTTCGCGCGGCCTTCTGCGCCTTCTTCGCGTCCTTCTTGGCCCGCTTCAACGACTGCTTCGCCGCCCGCGACTTATCCGCGGCGGCCTTGGCAGCGTCCGCGGCCTGAGCGAGCGAGCTCTCGGCGGTCTTCATGCCGGCGCGCGCGCGTGCCGCCTTCGTGTCGACTTCAGTCATCATCACGTCCTCGGCCCGAGGGCCAAAACCTGAACTGTACACCGCCGCGGCCTCGATCAGCGTCGCGAGCTTTGTTAACAGGAATATGACGATATCGCCATCCGCCTCGCCTGCCTATTCGCTGCAGCCCATCGGCGTCGTGCACTCGAATCTGACCGAGAGAAAGGGCGCACCGCGCCAGGGCTACGAAGGTGCGCCGGACGCGTGCGTCGAGGTCCATCCGGATTACGTCCGCGGGCTTTGGCGCCATCCATGAGGGAGACGAGATCCTCCTTCTCACCTGGCTGCACGGGGGCCGCCGCGACGTGCTCGAGGTGTATCCGCGGGGAGACCGCAGCAACCCGCTGACCGGTGTGTTCGCGACGCGCTCGCCTGACCGGCCCAATCCCATCGGCCTACATCGGGTGACGGTGTCGCGCATCGACGGCGGGCGATGGCTTTACGTTCGCCCGCTCGAGGCGATCGATGGCACGCCGGTCATCGACATCAAGCCCGTGCTCGAGCAGTCGAACGACGCCTAGCCGTAGTATCGCGGCCCGCGCCGTCCGGGGCCGCCGGGGCTGCGCGCACCGATCCTGGCGCCACGCCGACGAGCCGCTTGAACGCGCGACTGAACGCCGCCTCGGATTCGTACCCGAGCCGGCCGGCCAGCTCGGCGACTGTCGCGCGTTCCTCCTTGAGCCAGGTCGTCGCGGCGTGCATCTTGGCGCGCGCGACGTAGTGCATCGCGGGCTCGCCGACGAGGTCGGTGAACCGCGCCGAGAAGGCCGAGCGCGACATCCCGACCGCTCCGGCGAGCGACGCGAGCGTCCACGTGCGGCCGGGATCGCGGTGGACGAGGGTGATGGCGCGGCCGATCTGCGGGTCGCGCGCCGCGCCGAGCCAGCCGGAGCGGGCCGACGGATCGTCGGCGATCCAGGCGCGAATCGCCTGGATCACGAGGATGTCGGCGAGCCGGGTGATCACGGTGTCGCCGCCCGGCCTCAGTGCGCGCGCTTCGGCGGCCATGAACCGCAGCGTGCTCTGCATCCACTCCGCCTCCGGTGCGTTCCACGCATCGACGCCGAGGACGCGCGGGAGCAGGCGCAGGAGGTGCTGCGCCGCCGGATGATCGAAGCGCACGAGGCCGCAGATCACCGTCGTCGCGGCGCCGCCGCCGCCGTGGCGCAAGACCTCGTAGCGGTCGCTCACGAGCTCGCGCGGGAGATCGAACAGTTTCGCAGCGGGCACACCGTCCTCGCTGAGCAGCCGATGCCCGTCGCCATGCGGCACCAACGCCAGCTCGCCGGGCCGCAGCTGGCGGCGCGGCGCGCCGTCCACGTCGAGCCAGCACTGGCCCGACGTGACGACGTGGAACATCATGCAGTTCGCAAACGGGGGAAGCTCGAGGCCCCACGGCTCGGTGAATTCCGACCGGCAGTAAAAGACGCCCGCCATGCGGAGCAGGTGCAGCGCCTCGCCCAGAGGGTCGGCCGTCTGCCACGGACTGCTCATGTTGCGCAGTATGCCCTCAGATCGTCACAGGTCCAAGCGGATGGACGATCTGCAATAAATTGGCGACGCTCAGGCATTCACAGTCTCGCGAGTGACGTTCATAGTAGACCCATTGAAGGCGGCTTCGGCCGCCGGGAGGGGAGACGATGAGCGCGAATCGAGTTCTCGTACTCGGGGGCACGGGCAAGACGGGGCGGCGAGTGGCCGCGCGGCTGGCGGCGCGGGGGCTGGCGGTCCGCATCGGTTCACGCTCGGCGGCGCCGCCCTTCGATTGGGAGACGCCCGCGACGTGGCGCGAGGCGCTGCGCGAGGTGGACGCCGTCTACGTTGCCTACCAACCCGATGTCGCCGCGCCGGGCGCGGCGGCTGCGATTCAGTCGTTGACGGAACTGGCGGCGGCGAGCGGCGTCCGCCGGCTCGTCCTGCTGTCGGGCCGCGGCGAGCCGGAAGCGGAGCGCTGCGAACAGGTTGTCCGCGACTCCGGCCTCGAGTGGACGCTCGTGCGCGCCAGCTGGTTCGCACAGAACTTCAGCGAGGGCTTCCTGCTCGACGCGGTGCTGAGCGGTGAAGTGGCGTTACCGGCCGGCACCGTCGGCGAGCCGTTTGTCGACGTGGACGACATCGCCGACGTCGCGGCGGCGGCGCTCAGCGAGCCCCGGCACGCGGGAAAGCTTTACGAGGTCACGGGCCCGCGGCTGTTGACGTTTGCCGCAGCGGTCGCCGAGATCGGGCGCGCGAGCGGCCGGTCCGTCCGGTACGTGCAGGTGTCACGAGAGGCGTATGCCGCGGCGCTGCGCGAGGCCCGGCTCCCAGAGCCCTTGGTCTCTCTCATCATCTATCTCTTCGCCGAAGTACTGGACGGGCGGAACGCCTCGGTCGCAGACGGCGTGACGTGCGCCCTGGGCCGGCCGCCCCGCGACTTCGCCGACTATGCCAGAGATGCTGCCGCGAGCCGCGTCTGGAATCCGGGTGCTTGAGAACGATCGCGCGCCATACCGAGCCTTGATCGTGGTCAGGCGAAGGGGTTCTCGTCGGCGCTCGGACCGTAGATCGACGGCAGCGGCACGCCAAGGAAGCGGAGATACACCGACAGCTGCCCGCGATGGTGGTACCAGTGGTTCAGCATGATCGCGCGCATGAACGCGGCGCGCGGCATCGCCACCAGCTCCCGCTGGCCCGCCATCAGACGCCACGTCTCGGCGGCCGCCGCGTCGTCCATGCCGCCGAGGATGCGCTTCGCCTTGGCGAGGCTGTCGTCGAACGCCTTTACGAGCTCCGGGGTAGTCGGAGGGGCCGGCGGATCCGCGAAGTCCGGCGCCTGTGCCGGCGACGGAAGCGACGCGAGCGCGGCGACCGATCCGGGCACCATCGCGACATGCATCGCGAGCTCGCCGAGCGTCCGCCCCTTCTCGTGGGGCCGCCACGACAGACGGTTGTCCGGCACGCGCTCCAGCAAGCGGCGCGTGATCTGCCCCTCCTGCTCGAGCTCCTGCAGCAGGCCGCTCGCGACCGTCATCGCGCGCTCTCCGCGCGCTGCCGCACGCGATTCATGATGAGCGTCCATCCCTGCGTCAACGGCATGCGGTAGTTCTCGGGGAACAACCCCAGCGCGGAATGCTTGAGGGTGATGGTGGTGACGCCGTCGACTTCCTTGAGCCGGTACTGAATGTTCGAGGCCACGGCGAACGACATCATCAACGGGCCGGTGATCTCGAGCAGCGCCGGCGCCTTGATGGCCTGCACGTGGCCCCACAGGTGTCCGTTACCGTTGCCGAGATCGCGGAACCACCGCCCGCCGGGCCACGCCTCGAGCATCATCGGCATCGGCACGTCGTTGTGCCCGCGGTTCGACGGTCCCAGCTCTTCGAGCAGTGCGGCAAACGCCTTGTCGAGCGGCGCGGTCACGCGGATCTCCTCGGTGATGTCGAGCGTCAGCTGATCGAGTCCTGAAGCAACTGCAGTCATGGCTCCTCCTGATTCGTGCGGCCGGGCGCTAGTCGCGCTCGGCCCGCTGCTTGATGCGCCCCAGTTGACCCTGCCAGTAGCGCTGGAACTGGCTGGCCCACTCGTGGAGCGGGCGGATGGCTTCCGCGTTGGTGCGATAGAGCGCCTGGCGCCCGTCGCGGCGGACGTCCACGAGTCCCACGCCGCGCAGGACGCCGAGGTGCTTCGACACGGAAGGCTGCGGCAGGTTCAGCGCGATGACGATTTCGCCGACCGACCGCTCGCGGACGGCCAGATAGTCGAGGATGTCGCGCCGGCGGGGCTCCGCAATCGCGTTGAAGGTGTCCGAGGTCGTGGCCGCGCGGGGCATGGGAGCGATCATATTCCCATAACGGAATATGTCAAGCACAGCTGACAGTCAAGCTGAGACGTAGGGGCCGGCTTTAGCCGGCCCGGACCTGGGCCGCCTGAAGGCGGCCCCTACATGTCATGTCTACGACTTTGCGTCGCGCCAGTTGTCAGCGTAGCCGACGTCGACGTCGAGCGGCACGGCAAGTGCGACCGCCTTCTGCATCAGCTCTTTCACCATGGCTGACGCGTCGGCGGCCTGCTCGTTCGGTGCTTCGAACACCAGCTCGTCGTGGACGGTGAGGATCATGCGCGTCCTGGTGCCGGGTGCGGCAAGCGCAGCGTGGATGTCGATCATCGCGCGCTTGAGAATGTCGGCCGCGGTGCCCTGAATCGGCATGTTGATGGTGGCGCGCTCGGCCGCCATCCGGATCTGACCGTTGCGGCTGTTCAACTCGGGCACGAGACGGCGCCGCCCGAACATGGTCTTCACCGCGCCGGTCCGCCGCGCCTCCTCGACCGTCGAGTCGATGTAGCCGCGCACCTTGGGGAAGCCGGCGAAGTAGGCGTCGATGAACGTCTGCGCCGCCTCCTTGGTCACGCCGATGTCCTTCGCGAGGGTGAACGCCGTCTTTCCGTAGAGCAGGGCGTAGTTGATGATCTTGGCGCGCCGCCGCAATTCGTGCTTGCCGAGGCCGCTGTCGGCGCCGAACACCTTGAGCGCGGTGCGGTCGTGGATGTCCTCGCCGCCGCGGAACGACTCGATGAGCGTGTCCTCGCCGGCCAGATGCGCCAGCACACGCAATTCGATCTGCGAGTAGTCAGCCGAGATGAGCACGTGCCCCGGTGCGGCCACGAACGCACTGCGGATCTCGCGCCCGATCTCGGTGCGAATCGGGATGTTCTGCAGGTTCGGATCGGAGCTGCTCAAGCGTCCCGTCGCCGCCACCGCTTGATTGAAGCTGGTGTGCACACGCCCGGTTTCCGGATTGACCAGCAGCGGCAGCGCGTCCACGTAGGTCCCTTTGAGCTTGTGCAGCCCCCGGTACTCGAGAATCAGCTTCGGGAGTTCGTGCGTGAGCGCGAGCTCCTCCAGCACTTCCACCGCGGTGGACGCCGAGCGCGTGCCGCCCGTCTTCTTGAGCACGGGCAGGTTGAGCCGCTCGAACAGGACCTCGCCGAGCTGTTTGGGTGAGCTGATGTTGAACTCGCCGCCCGCCAGTTCGTGGATGCGGCCGGTCAGTGCCAGCAGCTGGGTCTCGAGCCGCGTCCCCTGCTTCGCCAAGGCGGCCGTATCGACGCGGATGCCGGCGCGCTCGATGTCGGCCAGCACGTCGATGAGCGGCAGCTCGAACTCATGGTTGACGCTGGCCAGTTGCTCGGAGTCGAGCAGCGGTGCCAGCGTGCGCGACAGCTGCCGCGCCACGTCCACCCGCTCGCAGGCGAGCTTCAGCACCGCGTCCGGCGACAGCTGCGACATCGGCACGGCCTTCACGCCCTTGCCGGCGACGCTCACCTCTTCGATCGCCCTGTAGCCGAGGTGCTCGAGGGCGATCTCCGGCAGCGCGTGGCTCGAGCGCGAGGCATCCAGCAGGTAGCTGCCGAGCATGGCGTCGAAGGCGACCCCGCGCAGAACGACGCCGTGCCGGCCGAGCAGAATCGTGTCCTGCTTCAGGTCGTGCCCCACTTTGCGCAGGGTGGCGTCCTCGAGCAGCGGCTTCACGCGTGCGAGCACGACCGGCAGATCCAGCTGCACCGGACGGCTGGCGGCGCTCAGCAGATCCCCGCCGCCGTCGCCGCTCTCGTGGCCAACGGGGACGTAAGCGGCCTGCCGGTCCGCGGCGGTCAGCGTGAAGCCGACGATCGCGGCGCGGACGGCCGAAACGTCGTCGGTGACGATCCGCAGCCCGAACTCGCCGGCGGCCTTCAGCCGGCCGACCAGTGCGTCGAGCGCCTCGACGGAGGTGACGAGCTCGTACTCGTGCGGGTTGGACGCCATCGTCGGCGCGTACTCGTTGACCAGCGTCCGGAAGGCCAGCTTGGTGAAAAGCTCGTAGCACCGTTCGCGGTTGGCGCCGCGATAGGCGAGCGTCGCGAGGTCCACGTCGAGCGCCACGTCGGTGCGAATCGTCACCAGCTCGCGGCTCCGCAGGGCGTCGTCGCGGTGCGTCGTGAGCGCCTCGCTCTGTCTGGCTTTCAGCTCCGCGGTACGCGCGAGCAGCGCGTCGAGTCCGCCGAACCGCGTGACGAGATCGATCGCCCCTTTCTTGCCGATGCCGGGCACGCCCGACACGTTGTCGCTGGTGTCGCCGACGAGCGCCAGGACGTCGACGACCTGCGCCGGCTTCACGCCGAACTTCTGGACGACGCCAGCCTCGTCGAACCACGTGCCGTCCTCGCGCGGGTCGTAGACCTTCACGTGCGGGTCGGCGACCAGCTGGAAGAAGTCCTTGTCGATCGACACGATGGCGACGTCGTAGCCTGCCGCCACCGCTTTGACCGCCAGCGTGCCGATGACGTCGTCGGCCTCGTAACCTGGCGCGGTGAGGATGGGCACGCCCATCGCCTCGCACGCCTGGTGCACCCAGGCGATCTGCTCCGCGAGATCGTCGGGCATCGCGGCGCGGTTGGCCTTGTAGTCGCTGACAAGATCGTCGCGAAAGGTCTTCCCCGCGAGATCGAACGAGGCCGCGATGAACGGCGGCGCGTGATCGGCCATCAGCTTGCGCAGCATGGTGACGAACAGGTAGACCGCGTGCGTCGTCGAGCCCTCCTGGTTGGACAGGCCGCCGCCGCGCATCGCGTGATATGCGCGGTACATCTGTGAGCTGCCGTCTATCAGGAAGAGCCGTGGGCGGGGCATGAGAACGCCCCGGAAGGATATCATTGAGGATTCATGCTGCCGGCGTCGCGCTGCACAGTCGCGTTGTCGCGCTCGTGGCCGAGCGCGAGGGGGCTCGTGGCCGTGCTGGCTGCGCTCGCCTGTGCCCTCGCGGCCGCGGCATGCGGCGGCAAGCGCTCGCCGTTCCATACGCCACCCGAGTACGAAGAAGAGATCTATCTCGCCCTCGACGGCACGGCCACGGTCAACGTCAACGCGTCGGTGGCGTCGCTCGTGGCGCTGCGCGGCTTCCAACTCAACATCGATCCGCGCGGCCGTGTCGATCGCGACGATGTCCGCCGCGCGTTCGAGGGCGCGGGCGTGCAGGTGACGAGCGTCAGCCTGGGCCGCCGCGACGGCCGCCGCTTCGCGCACGTCGCGCTCGACGTGGACGACGTCCGGAAGCTGTCCCAGGTGGCGCCGTTCGCCTGGTCGCGCTACCGCTTCGAGCCGCGGGGCGACGTCGTGGAGTTCGAGCAGACCGTGGGCCCGCCATCAGGCCGCCCGGTCAAGGACGTGGGCTGGGACGGCAGCGAGATCGTCGCGTTCCGCGTCCACGCGCCGAGCGAGATCGTCTACCACAACACCGACGGCGTGCAGCGGGGCAACATCCTCGAATGGGACCAGCCGCTGTCGGCGCGCCTGCAGGGCGAGGTGCTGGCGCTTCAGGTGAACATGGAGCCGCAGTCGATCCTGTTCTCGACGCTGCTGCTGTTCGGCGCCACGGTCGTGGCCGTGGCCGTCACGTTCGCGGTGGTGATCTGGCTGATCGTGCGAAAGGGCCGCACGGCAGGCGCCGCGCAGCCCTGATGTAGGGGCCGGCTCTAGCCGGCCCTGGGCCGCCTGAAGGCGGCCCCCACGAAGCGCCTCATAGTTTCTCGAGCTCTTCCTTCGCTTCCTGCGTCGTCTTGAGGTCGTTCTTCAGGTCGAAGGACAGGAACGAGCTCGCGATCGACCGCGCGATCATCCGGTCGACGTTGTTGTTCACCACGCCCTCGAGCGTCACCCGGCCGTGCGCGACGATGATGTGGATCGGCGGGTTCACCATCGAGCCGTAGCCGCGGAAATGCGGGCTGCCATAAATGGCGCGCGCGATGCGGATGCGCAGCTCGTCGTCGAACTGCGACACCGGCAGTTCCTTCAGGTTGTTCACGACCCTGGTCACGCCGTCCACACGGCTGACGCGCCGCTCGATGTCGCTGCTCTTGTACGGCATGGTGACCCAGCCGCTGAGCGTCACGACGCCGTCGTTGATCTGGCTGTTCACGCTGTCGAAGATCGTGAAGTGCGAGTACCGGAGTACTTGCTTCTGCACGTCGCGGAACAGCTGCAGGTTTTCCTTGTCGGCGGCCGCGGCCGGAGTGGTGAGGCCGAAAGCGCCGAGTCCGATGACGAGTGCCGCACTCGCGGCCAGCTTCTTCAACATGACGTCCTCCGTGTGGGCTTCGTGGCCCCCGGTTCAGAATCTGCCTTTCTACGAGGCAAGGACCTTGCCAGCGCGATCGGGCGTGATTCTGACGATCCGTTCAGGAGGAGTCTGAAGAGTGTCCTGCGCGACGGACGGTCAGGTGGGCGAATGTAGAGGGCGGTCTTCAGACCGCCCCGGTGCCTACACGGCCAGCATGGTGAGCACGCCGGCCGCGATCAGGATGATCTGGCGGAGCGAGCTCGCGTCGGTGCGGCCCCGGTGTAACCCCGGGATGAGATCCGCCATCGCAACATAGAGGAAGCTCGCGGCCGAGAGCGCCAGGAAGTACGGCAGCAGCAGCGGCAGTCGATCGAAGGCGAGGAACGCGGCCACGGCCCCGACCACGCTGGCGAGTGCGGACACCACATTGAGCATCAGCGCCTGGCCGCGCGAATAGCCGGCGTGCAGGAGGATGGCGAAATCACCGACCTCCTGTGGGATCTCGTGCGCCGTCACCGCCATGGCCGTGGTGATGCCCAGCGGCACCGACGTCATGGTCGCGGCGGCGATCACCGCGCCGTCCACGAAGTTGTGGAACCCATCGCCGATGACCACGGGCAGCACCGCGCCGTCGTGCACCTCGCAGTCGTGGGTGTGGCAATGGCGCCAGAGCACCAGCTTCTCGAGTACGAAGAACAGCAGGATGCCGACGAGCAGCGTCGTAAACACCTGCGTCGGCGCCAGCTGTTCGAGCGCCTTGGGCAGGATCTCCAGCATCGAGGCGCCAAGCAGCGCGCCCACGGCGTAGCTGACCAGCCACGGGATGAGCCGCGCGCGCGCCGGGTCCTTGATCAGCAGAACGCCGGACGCGACCAGCAGCCCGCCCAGGCCGCCGAGGAGCGACAGCCCGAGCACAATGAGGAACGTGGACACGAGAGGCCATCATAGCCCGGTCCTCTCGTTGGTCAGGTAGGCCTGGTGGGGCCCACCAGACCCTGGCTAGTGGATCACGACGAGGCGGTGTAGCCGCGGCGGGCTCGGACCGTGAGACGCTTGTCGCGCACTTCCACCCGAATCGGGTGCCAGCGGCCGTCCTTGTCCTCGGTGCTCGAATAGGCCAGCGAGTATTGTTTGCTCAGCTCGTCGGCCAGGCGCGCGGTCGCCGACTGCAGATCGCCAAAGCCGCGGACGATCTCGGTGCGTCCGCCGGTCTCGTCGGTCACCTCCCGCAGCGCGTCGGGGTTCACGCGCTCGCCGTTGGGCCGGCTCCACGTCCCGCCACTGCCGCTGCCACCGCCGATGATGGGCGGCGGTAAGCCCGGAATCGGCCTCCGCCGCGACGGCGGGAAGGGGTTGGGAACGGGCAACCCGATCGGCGGCCGCGTGCGGCCGCCCGACGACTCGGTCCGGACCGTTCCGTCCACGCCGAGCGCGTAGACGAGCACCTCGCTGTCGCGGATCTGCTGGCGCAAGCGCGCCACCGAGATCGAGCTGTTGGTGTCGTTGCCGTCCGAGATCACGAGCACGGCCTTTTTCTTGTGCCGGCCGGCGGCGGCCACGGGCAGCGCCCGCGCGATCGCGTCGTAGAGCGCCGTGCCGCCAATCGGATCCACGCGCGCCACGGCACGGCTGATGGCGGCCCGGTCGGTTGTCCAGTTCTGAGTAATGCGCGCCGAGCTGGCGAACTCGACGAAGAACAGTTCGTCGTCGGGGCCGAGCAGGTCGTAGATGAAACGGTCGATGGCCGAGCGCGCGGCGGCCATCTTGTCGGGGGTCATGCTGCCGCTCGCGTCGAGCAGGATACCGAGGCTGACCGGTGTGCGCTCGCTGCTGAAATGCGAGATCTCCTGACGCCGGCCGTTCTCGAAGATCGCGAAGTCGTCCTTGGTGAGCGACGGGACGAAGCGGCCGTCGTCGTCGATCACGGTGGCCGTCACGTTCACGAGGTCCACGCCGCTCTTGAAGCGGAACCCGTCCTGGGCGTGGGTCGCCAAACTCCCGAACGTGATGGCCAGCAGGGCCGCGGTGACGAAAGCGCGAGAGCTCATGGCGTGACCGGTCCTTCGAGCCGTCGTGGGAGAGCCGAGCGGGCGGCGGATCCGCCGCGCCGGTCGATGTGCGTCAACGGGCCGAGCGGCGTTTCGAACCGGACCTGATACCGGCGCACGTCGTGGCCGGGCACGACGACCCGAAACGAGGACTCGCCGTCGAGGTCGAGGCCGGCGTCGTCGAGCGGAGCGTGAGCGCTGGCGACGACGCGTCCGGCGTCATCCCGCCCGGTCACGACCGCGGTCACGGGCACCGCGTCACGGCCGCGCACCCGCACGGTGCCGGTCACGGTGAGCCCGTTGCCGGTGGCGTCGTGGTGCATCGCCAGCAGCTCGAGCCTCTCAGGCTGGTGCGGCGCGGGCGCGGGCGCCGCGGGGCGTGGACCCCGCGTGACGAGCAGCGCGGCGACGATCAGCGCCGCCGGGACCACGCCTGCGGCAATCATCCAGCGACGCGGCGAAGGAGCGCTGATCGCAAAGAGCGGCGCCGCGGGCGGCTGGCCGGTGACGGCATCGAGCGACACGGAGCTGGCCAGCGCCGGCTCGCCGCCGTCGATCGCCGCCGTCAGCGCCGCCACGCGCGCGGCCGAGAGCCGCGCCGCCTCGCGGTGCTGCATCCACGCGAGCAGGGCGAATCCGCACGCGGCCACCGACGCCAGCACGGCCAGCAGCATCACCACGGCAGCCGCTCCTCGAGAACGGTCATCGCAGGTTGAATTCCATCGCGACTTCCACGATCACGTCAACGGGCACGCCGAGCCGGCGCGCCGGCGTGAAGCGCCATTCGCGCACGGCCGCGGTGGCGCGCTCGTCGAGCCCGAAGCCGAGCCCGCGGGTGACGCGCGCCGAGCCCACCGTGCCGTCGGCCCGCACGACCACCTCCATCACCACGTCACCCGTGATGTTGGCGCGCCGCGCCTCCTCAGAATAGGTCGCCTTGACCTCGCGTTGCAGTCGCGGCGGCTCGATGCCGCTGCCGGGACGGTAGGGACCGCCGCCGGTTCCACCGTTCGTGCCGTCGCCGATGCCGTTGCCGCGCCCGGGGCCGGATCCGCCGTCGCGACCTGTGCCAGCCCCGCCGGCATCGCCCGGCCCTGTGCTGACGATGCTGGCCGCCGCCTCGATGGCCCCGTCGCGCTGGACAGGCGCCGTCGCGACCTGCGCGACCGGCGCCACGACCGGCCTGGTCGGAATCGGTTGCGGCTCGGGTGATGGTACTGGCGGTGGCGCTGTTTCAGGCACCGACGGCGTCTGCGGCACGGGGGTGACCGTGCGCTCCAGCCGTCGTGAGGGCGGGCGTGGCGCGCGCGCTCCACCCCCTCCGCCCCCGCCTCCGGGACCAGGATCCATCAGGAACACCAGACGGCTGGGCGCCGGGGCGGTGGTCGCCGCCGCCGGGGCCTCGGCGCGTCCCAGCACGAGGACGGCTGCCAGCACCAGGAGGTGGACGGCCAGCGACCACGCGCTCGGGCGCGTCTGGGTGGCGTGCGTGCCTCCTGCCTTGGTGAAGAGAGCCGACTCTGCCGGTGCGGCTGCGAGGAGCGCCGAATGCCTGAGGGCCCGGGCGGCCGGTACCGCCTCGACCTCTGCGACGAAGTTCGTGCCTGGCAGGAGCCGCAGACGCCCGCGGGCGACGAGCGCATCCACGGCCGCGCGGTCCACGTAGGCGGCGCGAGCGATCTCGTCGAGCGAATAGACGTCGGGCGCCCAGGTGGACACGATAGACGGGATGAAGGCAAAACCCTTGCCTCGCTACCGCGGCCGGTTTTCGGCCCAAACTGCCGGCGTTGGCTGGGAACGATCCAACGGCCGTCACCAGGAGAGGGCGCGCTAGGTCGTCCGCACACCTTCGACGAATTTCAGGCCTTCGCGGTCGGCGAGCTCGCGCACTCCGCCGAACCCCGCCTCACGAAGGGCCGCTGGCGTGCCGCCGGCGCCCTCGTAGGCGGCTTGGGCGGCCGGGGCGCCGCGGAACACCGAGGTGAGGCCCGCCGGCGTCCCGGGCTCGATGGCCACGAGCCGTCCGCCCGGGCGCAGCACGCGGAGCAAGTCGCGCAGCCCCGCGAGGCGTGCGGAAGTGTCGGCCGACGCCAGTTGTCCGCCGGCGCTGTGAATCACGACGACGTCGAACGACGCGGCTTCAAACGGCAGCTGGCCGAGCGGCGTCACCCGCACCTCCACAAGCGCGCCCGCCTTCTTCGCTCCGCGGTTCACTTTCACGGCCTCGCCGTCCGTGCTGACGGCGTGCGAAGCCGATCCGCTGAGGCCGGTTTTCGCGGCGAGGAGACCGGCGATCGCGGCGTCGTCGACGCCGACTTGCAGCAGGCGTTCGCCGAGTTTCACCCCGCTCATCGAGACCGCGAGCGGGTCGATATCCAGCCGGCGGAACGAGAACAGAGCCATTTCTCTTGATGATATAGTGGCCGGTTGTGACTCAACCCATCGACATCACTCCCGCGAAGGGCAAACTGGGCATTCTGCTGGTTGGCCTCGGGGCGGTGAGCACCACCACCATCGCCGGCGTGATGGCCATCCGCAAAGGGCTGGCCCAGCCGATCGGTTCGCTGACCCAAATGGGGACGATTCGCCTCGGCAAGCGCACCGAAAACCGCACGCCGAAGATCAACGAATTCGTGCCGCTGGCGGGCCTGAACGACATCGTGTTCGGCGGTTGGGACATCTTCGAAGAGGACTGCTACGCCGCGGCCCGCGTGGCCGGCGTACTCGAGAATTCGCAGCTCGACCAGGTGCGGGGTGAACTCGAAGCCGTGACGCCCATGCCGGCCGTGTTCGACCAGCGCTACGTGAAGCGGCTCGACGGCCCCAACGTCAAGAAGGGCAAGAACAAGCGGGATCTGGCCGAGCAGCTCATCGCCGACATCCGCGCCTTCAAGTCGAAGAACGGCTGCGACCGGCTCGTCATGGTGTGGGCCGGCAGCACCGAGGTCTTCATGAAGGAGGGCCCGGTGCACCAGACCGTGGCCACCTTCGAGAAGGGTCTCGAGGAGAGCGACGACTCGATCCCGTCGAGCATGGTCTATGCGTACGCGGCGCTCCGCGAGGGCATCCCGTTCGTCAACGCCGCGCCGAACCTCACCGCCGACATCCCGGCGATGGTGGAACTGGCCGCCCGCAACAAGTCGCCGCTCGCCGGCAACGACATGAAGACGGGGCAGACGCTGATCAAGACGATCATCGCGCCTGGTCTCAAGGCGCGCCTCCTCGGCGTCAAGGGCTGGTACTCGACCAACATCCTCGGCAACCGCGACGGCGAGGTGCTCGACGACCCCGAATCGTTCAAGACCAAGGAAGAGAGCAAGAAGAGCGCGCTCGACTACATCTTCCAGCCGCACCTCTATCCCACGCTCTACGGCGATCTGACGCACGTGGTGCGCATCAACTACTACCCGCCGCGCGGCGACAACAAGGAAGGCTGGGATAACATCGACCTGATCGGATGGCTTGGCTATCCGATGCAGCTCAAGATCAACTTCCTCTGCCGCGACTCGATCCTGGCGGCGCCGATCGTGCTCGACACGGCGCTGTTCATGGATCTGGCCAAGCGCGCCGGCCTTTCGGGCATCCAGGAGTGGCTGTCGTTCTACTTCAAGGCGCCGATGCACGCGCCGGCGGTGTACCCGGAGCACGACCTGTTCATTCAGCTGATGAAGCTGAAGAACACGCTGCGGCACATGATGGGCGAGGAGTTGATTACCCACCTCGGCCGGGAGTACTACGACTAGCCTTTCGTCGCCGCGCTCGTCGAAGTCCTGTCTCTTTTGCCCGGCTTCGCCGGGCGGAGAAAACTTGACTCCTCGCGCAACCTGAGTCGTCAAGTTTTCTCGCTGCACTGTCTCTACAGCGGGGGAACAGCGTGATTCGGTCGGCAGCTCTCGGGGGACTCTTCATCGGCGTGCTCTCGGCGCTCCCGATCGTCGGCGCGGCCAACTGCTGCTGCTGTCTCTGGATCGTGTCGGGTGGGGCGCTCGCGTCGTATCTCGAAGTGCAGCAGAAGAACCGCACGCTGACCGGCGGCGAAGGCGCCGGCGTCGGCGCGCTCGCCGGCGTGATCGGTGCCTTCGTGTGGTTGCCGATCGTGGCCGTCCTCGCGGTGGTGCTCGGCCCCATCCAGCGCGCCATCCTCGAGGAGATCGTGCGCAACGCGCGCGACATGCCGCCCGAGGCGCGCGACGTCCTCGAGAACATGGGCCAGAGGGGCGTTGGCGGCTACCTGCTGCTGTTCCTCTTCCAGCTCGTGGGCGGGTCGCTCTTTGCGGCCATCGGCGGCATCCTCGGCGCGATGTACTTCAAGAAGGAAGTGCCGCCCGCGCTCGGTGGCAACTGGATCCCGCCGCTGCCGCCACAATAGGACAGGTAGGACGGGTGAGACAGGTAGGACAGGTAGGCAGGCTTTCATAAGCCCGCAAAGGCCGTTTTCCTATCCCACCAGTCCCACCTGTCTTACCTGTCTTACCTGTCTCGCAGTATTCTGATCGGCGCTCATGGCTGACCAGAACCCACCTGCTGAACTCTCGGATCTGCTGCAAGAGGACCGTCGCTTCGTGCCGCCGGACGCGTTTCGCGCCAGCGCCACGGTCAACTCCGAAGACGTGTACGCCCGCGCCGAGCGCGATCCCGAGGGCTTCTGGGCCTCGTTCGCGGCGGAGCTCGAGTGGTTCACGCCGTGGACGCAAGTGCTCGAGTGGAAGCCGCCGCACGCGAAGTGGTTTCTCGGCGGCACGCTGAACGCGAGCGTGAACTGCGTCGATCGCCACGTACGCGGCCCGCGGCGGAACAAAGCCGCCATCATCTGGGAGGGCGAGCCGGGCGACCGCCGCACGCTCACCTACTTCGATCTCTACCGGCAGGTGAGCCAGTTCGCCAATGTCCTCAAGTCGCTGGGCGTGAAGAAGGGCGATCGAGTGGCGCTGTATCTGCCGCTCGTGCCCGAGCTGGCGATCGCGATGCTCGCGTGCGCGCGCATCGGCGCCGTCCACTCCGTCGTCTTCGGTGGTTTCAGTTCCGAGTCGCTGCGCGACCGCATCAACGATGCGCAGGCCACCCTCCTCGTCACCGCCGACGGCGGCTGGCGCCGCGGCCAGGTGGTGCCGCTCAAGCAGATGGCCGACGTCGCGCTCGAGGGAACGCCGTCGATCAGGAACGTGGTCATCGTGCAGCGGCTCCATGGGGCGCCGGTGCCGGTGCATGTAAAGGAGGGCCGCGACCACTGGTATCACCGGCTGATGCAGGACGCGTCGTACACGTGCGAGCCCGAGCGCATGGATGCCGAGGACATGCTCTACACGCTCTACACCTCGGGCACCACGGGGAAGCCGAAGGGCATCGTCCACACCACCGGTGGATATCTCGTGGGCACGTATGCGACCACGAAGTGGGTATTCGACCTCAAGGAAGACGACGTCTACTGGTGCACCGCCGACATCGGCTGGGTGACCGGCCACAGCTACGTCGTCTACGGGCCGCTGGCGAACGGCGCGACGGTCGTCATGTACGAGGGCGCGCCGGACTGGCCGCAGAAGGATCGCTTCTGGGAAATCGTCGAGCGTTACGGCGTGACGATCTTCTATACCGCGCCCACGGCCATTCGTGCGTTCATGAAGTGGGGCACCGACTGGCCGGCGAAGCACGACATGTCGTCGCTGCGCCTGCTCGGGTCGGTGGGCGAACCGATCAACCCGGAAGCCTGGGTCTGGTATCACCGCTTCATTGGCGGCGAGCGCTGCCCGGTCGTGGACACGTGGTGGCAGACCGAGACGGGTGCCATCATGATTACGCCGCTGCCCGGCATCACCTCCACCAAGCCCGGTTCCGCCACGCGGCCGTTCCCCGGCATCAAGGTCGAGCTCAAGACGGACAAGGGCGACTCGATCGAAGGCGCCGGCGGCGGCCTGTTGACCCTCACGCGGCCGTGGCCGGCGATGCTGCGCGGCATCTACGGCGACCCGGAGCGTTACGTGACGCAGTACTGGAGCCGCTGGACGCCGGACGTCTATTTCACCGGCGACGGGGCCAAGCGCGACACCGACGGTTTCTTCTGGCTGCTCGGCCGTGTGGACGACGTGCTGAACGTCGCCGGCCACCGCATAGGCACCATGGAGGTGGAAAGCGCGCTGGTCGATCACCCGAAGGTGGCCGAGGCCGCCGTCGTGGGCCGGCCGCACGAGCTCAAGGGCCAGGCCGTGGCGGCCTTCGTGACCGTCAAGGAGGGGGTGACCGTCGGCGAATCGCTGGTGGCCGACCTCAAGGCGCACGTGGTGCAGAAGATCGGGGCCATTGCCCGGCCCGACGACATCATCTTCGCGGCCGATCTGCCGAAGACCCGCTCGGGCAAGATCATGCGGCGCCTCCTGCGCGATATCGCAGAAGGCAAAGCGCTTGGCGACACGACGACCCTGGCCGATCCGGCGGTCGTGGCCCGCTTGAAGGAGCAATACGAGGACGAACACTAGTAGGGGCCGCCTTCAGGCGGCCCGGTCGATCGTGGGGGCCGCCTTCAGGCGGCCCGCGGGCCGGCTAAAGCCGGCCCCTACACAGGCCGGCCGCCAAACGCCCGACAGGAACCCGACGAGGTGGCTTAGCGTAAGGAAATCCGATGGCTCTGATCGAAACACGAGACTTGTGGAAGACCTACGTGATGGGGGAGGAGGAAATCCATGCCCTGCGCGGGGTCTCCATCCAGATCGAACGGGGCGAATACGTGGCGATCATGGGACCATCGGGGTCCGGAAAATCCACGCTGATGAACCTGATTGGCTGCCTCGACACCCCGTCGAAGGGCAGCTACCTGCTGAACGGCAAGCAGGTCAGCGAGATGAACGACAACGAGCTGGCCCGCATCCGCAACCAGGAAATCGGGTTCGTGTTCCAGACGTTCAACCTGCTGCCGCGCGCCTCGGCGCTCCAGAACGTGGAGCTGCCGCTCGTCTACGCCGGCGTTCCCGCCAGGGATCGGCAGAAGCAGGCCAAGGGCGCCCTGGATCGCGTGGAACTGACCTCACGCATGGCGCACAAGCCGAACGAGCTCTCGGGCGGGCAGCGTCAGCGCGTCGCCATCGCCCGTGCGCTGGTCAACAACCCGTCGATCCTGCTCGCGGATGAGCCGACGGGCAACCTCGACTCCAAGACCGGCGCCGAAATCATGGCCCTGTTTGCCAAACTGCACGAGTCCGGGAATACGATCGTCCTCGTGACGCACGAGGCCGACATCGCGGCCTTCGCGCATCGCACCATCTCGGTGCGGGACGGACAGGTCGAGAAGGACGTGCGGCGCGCCGCCTGATCCGCCCCGCCCGTGTTTGATTGCCCGGCCTCTGGCCGGCGGCGAGGGCGCTCGTGAGTACACAGCCAGGAGATACCGAGTCCGGGCCCGCGCGGCTCTATCGCGACCTGCTCGACACGTGGAACCGGCGCGATGCCGCCGGCATGGCCGCGCTCTTTGCGCACGACGGCAGCCTCGTCGGGTTCGACGGCAGCCAGGTGGAAGGTGGTCCGCCGGCCGTCGCCGCACATCTCACGCCCGTCTTCGCCGGCCACGCCACGCCGGTCTACGTCGGCGCGGTGCGTGAGGTGCGGGCGCTGGCGATGCATGTGAGCCTCGTTCGCGCGGTGGCGGGCATGGTGCCGGATGGGCGCCGCGAGCTCAATCCGTTGCTCAATACCATCCACACGCTCACGGCCGTGGAGGCTGGCGGCACGTGGCGTGCCGCGATGTTCCAGAGCACGCCGGCGGCGTTCCACGGCCGCCCGGATCTCGCGCACGCACTGACCGAGGAACTGCGGTCGCTCCTCCCGAAGGCGCCGTCTCCCGCCGGTGCGACGGATCCCGAGCTGGCGATGAGCGGCGTCGGCAACACGGCGCGGTGGATTGCCGCGAGCCGTGCCAAGGAAACCGAGCTGGCACTGCCGCTCTTCAGCGACCCGTATGCACGCGAGCTCTCGGGCGACGCCGGCTTCGAGCTGCAGACGAGCATGCGCGCCGCCATGGGGGCAACCGGCGACGGCCCCGACCTCTATCTGTCGATTCGCACGAAGTTCCTCGATGACGCGCTCGTGCAGGCGGTCCGCACGCGCGGGCTGCATCAGGTCGTCATCCTCGCGGCGGGCATGGACACGCGGGCATTCCGGATCCCGTGGCCGTCCGGCGTGAAGGTGTTCGAGGTCGATCGCGACGAGATCTTCGACCACAAGGAAGCCGTGCTCGGACGGGCGGGCGCATCGCCGTCGTGCGAGCGCCACGTCGTGCGCGCGGACCTGGCGCGGCAGTGGACCGCGGCTCTGACCACGGCTGGATTCGAGCGGTCCAAGCCGGCGGCGTTTCTCGTCGAAGGTCTGCTGATGTATCTCGACGAGGCCGCAGCGCTGTCGCTGCTCGCGGCAGTCGGGCAGATCGCGGCGCCTGGCAGCTGGATCGCGGCCGATGTCGTCAATCCCGAGGTGATGACCTCGCCGTACATGGCGCGCTACATGAACGCGCTGCGCGAGGCCGGCAGCCCGTGGAAATTCGGCATCGAAGACCCCGAGTCGTTCTTCCGGCAGCACGGCTGGGCCGCGACGGTGGTGCAGCCTGGCGACCCGGACGCCAGCTACGGCCGCTGGCCGTTTCCGACCGCGCCGCGGGCGATGCCGGGCTTGCCGCGCTCGTTCTTCGTGACGGCGGGGAGGGCGTCGTGAGAGACCAGAACGCTGCTTTGAAGGCTGTCGCGTCGGATGCGCGGGCCGGTCTGCGCATGCGGAGACTGGGTTTCGTGCTGGTGGCGGCTGCGGCCGCCACCGTGATCGGCCTGTCGGCACAGGCGCCGCGCGCGGGCGCAGGCTCGTGCGACCGGCGGTGTCTGCTGCAGGTGATGTTCGAGTACACCGAGGCCATCACCGACAACGACACCTCGAGGCTCGCCCTCTCGCCCACGGTGCGCGTCACCAACAACGGCACCCAGACCACGCTCGGCAAGGGCGACATCTGGGGGCCGGCGCGGCGCCTGCCGTACCGGCAGGTGTTCGTTGATCCGGTGACGGGCGCCGCCATCTTCTACGGCGTCGTCACCATGTCCACGCGACCCCCACAGCCTGGCGGCCCGCCGCCCGCCGACACGCCGACGTGGTGGTACTACGTCGCACGCCTGAAGGTCGAGGCACGGCGCATCACCGAGGTGGAGGAGATCGCGTACGAGCCGCCTCCGAACGGATTCGGCGCAGCGCCGTCGTCGATGACGCTCCCCGATCGCATCTTCGACACGGTGCTGCTCGAAAGCGAGCGCTCCACCCGCGAGCAGCTCTTCGACGTCGCCAACAAGTACTTCGACGCGGTGTCCCACCGGATCGACTACCGCCAGGTGCCGTGGCATCCCGAGTGTCAGCGCATCGAGCTCGGCGTCTTCACCGTCAATGCCCCGCGCACGGCGGGCAGCTGTGGCGGCGAATTCCAGATCCGTTCGGTGTGGTGGAACGTCGAGAATCGCCGCTTCTACATCGCCGACGTCGAGCACGGGGTGGTGATTGCGGCGGGCAATTTCATGGCGCCGAAAGAGTTCCCCGGCAACAATCCCTCCGTGGTGATGGAAGCCTTCAAAGTGCAAGATGGAATGATCCGGCATATCCACGCCTTCTTCCGTGGCAACGGCCAGGCAAGATCCGGCTGGGGTAGCGGCCCGGGGACATAGGAAGCATGGGCAACGGGCGAGATCCTTGGAAACGTGCGGCAGGCTGGGCGCTTCCCGGCCTCCTGGTCGTGAGTCTGGGCGCCCAGCAGGATCCGTCTGCGCCGCCCGACCCGCATGGCTCGCTCGAGGCGCTCGCGATCCAGGTCCTGCTGGATCGCCTGCAGTTCTCACCTGGCGAAATCGACGGGACCGCGGGGATCAACACGCTGAACGCGATCGAGGCGTTCGAGCGCGAGAGAGGCAGGCGCGTCGCCGATCTGCTGACCGCGTCCACCGCTCCGGCGACCGTGAGCTACACGGTGACCGCCGCCGACATGGCCGCGCCGATCGTGAAGGAGATCCCGTCCGACATGATCGCCAAGTCGAAGCTCTCACGGCTCGACTACACCTCGCACCTGGAGATGTTCGCCGAACGCTTCCACTCCTCGCCGGACTTGCTGACACGGTTGAATCCGGGGCTGAAGATCGTCGCAGGCGCCCGACTGGTGGTGCCGAACGTGCGTGTGACCCGCGCGGCGAGACCACCGCGCGACATCGTCGTCAGGGTGTCGGAGTCTCAAGCGGCGCTGACCGTGACCGACCCTACGGGAAACGTCATCATGTATGCGCCGGCCACGACGGGCAGCACGGACGATCCGTTGCCGATCGGCTCCTGGACCGTCACCGCAGTGGCCCACAATCCGCCGTTCAATTACAACCCGGGCCTGTTCTGGGACGCTGATCCCTCGCACAAGAAGGCGACGATCCCGCCTGGACCGAACGGACCGGTCGGACTGGTCTGGATCGACCTCAGCAAGCCGCATTACGGCATCCATGGAACACCCGAACCCGGCTCCGTAGGCTATGCCGTCTCGCACGGCTGCGTGCGGCTCACGAACTGGGACGCGCTGCGCCTGGCCGCGATGGTCCGCTCGGGCACCAAGGTGGAATTCGTCCCGTGACGAATCGTTGGTGACCGTGCCCGAAGGACCATTGCAGGCCCCAGCCTCGTCTAGACCGCCGCCCAGTGCTGCGCGCCGACCGCGCGCAGCGGGGCGGCGGCGTCGAACGACGACGGGTCGAGCTCGATGCGCGTGCGCGGCGCATCGGGGTCGAGCACGGGAATCGCGCTCATAAGGGCGCGCGTGTACGGGTGGGTGGGATTTGCGAAGAGCGCGCGGGTCTCGCCCATCTCCACGATCCGGCCGCGGTACATCACCGCCACACGGCGGCAGATGTGCTCGACCAATCGCAAATCGTGCGCGATGAAGAGGTAGGTCAGCTTCAGCCGCGCCTGCAGGTCGAGGAGCAGCTTCACCACCTGGGCCTGGATCGACACGTCGAGTGCCGACACGGCTTCGTCGGCAATCACGAGCGCGGGGTTGAGCGCGAGCGCGCGGGCGATGCCGATGCGCTGCCGCTGCCCGCCGCTGAACTCGTGGGGATAGCGCTCGAGATGGGCGGGTTCGAGGCCGACCAGTTCGAACAGCTCGGCCACCCGGAGCCGCCGCTCGTCGCGCGACCCGAGGCTGTGGATGACGAGCGGCTCCTCCACGATGTCGCGCACGCGCATGCGCGGGTTGAGCGACGAGTACGGGTCCTGGAAGACGATCTGCATGTCACGCCGGGCCAGGCGCATGCGCTCGCGCGAGAACGCCAGCACGTTCTCACCCTTGAACCGCACCGCGCCCGACGTCGGCTCGATCAGCCGCAGGATGCAGCGCCCGGTCGTGCTCTTGCCGCTGCCCGACTCGCCGACCAGGCCGAACATCTCCCCCTCGTCGATCGCAAAGGTCACGTCGTCGACCGCCTTGACGATGGAGGTCCGGCCGAACAGCCCCGGCTTGCGGACGAAGTGTTTGGTGAGCCCGTCGATCTCGAGTAGCGCCATCAGCGGGCGCCCCGATCGCCCGGGCCGGCCATGCCCGGCACGGCGGCGAGCAGGCTCCGGGTGTATTCGTGGGTGGGTGTCCGGAGAATCTGCCGCACGGGGCCTTCTTCGACGACACGGCCGCGGTGCATCACCACCACCCGGTCTGCCATCTCCGCGATCACGCCGAAGTCGTGGGTGATGAGCAGCAGCGCGAGGTTGAACCGGGCCTTGAGCTCGCGCAGCAGGTCGAGCACCTGGGCCTGAATCGTCACGTCGAGCGCCGTCGTCGGCTCGTCGGCAATGATGAGCGGCGGATGACACGCGAGGGCGATGGCGATCATCGCGCGCTGGCGCATGCCGCCCGAGAGCTGATGCGGGTAATCGCGCGCCCGGCGCGCGGCGTCGGGAATCCGCACGGCCTCGAGCAACTCCACCGCCCGCGCCTGCGCCTCGGCCCGCGGCCGGCCGTGCACGGTGAGCGCCTCGGCAATCTGATCGCCGACGCGCATCACCGGGTTGAGCGCGGTCATCGGCTCCTGGAAGATGAGCGAGATGCGCGCGCCCCGCACCTCTCGCATCGCGGCCTCGCTCAGGGTCAGCAGATCGCGCCCCTCGAACATCACCGTGCCGCCGGTGACGCGGCCCGGCGGCTGCAGCAGGCGCAGGATCGAGAAGGCGGTCACCGATTTGCCGCTGCCCGACTCGCCGACCACCCCGAGCGTCTCCCCCGCCGCCACCTGCAGGCTCACATCGTCCACGGCGGCGGCACCGCGGCCGAACGAGACGGTGAGATGTCGGACGTCGAGCAACGGGCCGTCAGCCATTCGTGGTATCGCGGTGCTCGCCGAAGACGGCGCGCAGGGAGTCGGCAATCTCGCCCAGAGTGGCGTGGCGCTCGACGGCGGCAATGATGGGCGGCATCAGGTTCTCGCCGCTGCGCGCCGCCCGGCTCACCTCCGCCAGCGTGTGCGTCCAGTCCTCCGCGCTCCGGCCGGCGCGCACGGCGCGGAGCCGCGTCACCTGAGCGCGTTCGATCTCGGGATCGATCTGGAAAACCGGAGGCGCCGCCGACGTGTGGTCGGTGAAGCGGTTGACGCCGACGATCACCGAGGAGCCGTCCTCGATCGCCCGCTGCGCCTGGAACGCCGACTCGTGGATGCGGCGCTGCACGAAGCCCGACTCGAGGGCCTCCAGGGTGCCACCCATGCCGCGGATCTGTTCGAGCAGCATTGCGGCTTCCGCCTCGATCCGCGACGTCTGCTCCTCGACGGCGTAGGCGCCGCCGAACGGGTCCACGGTCTGGGCCACGCCGCTCTCGTGGAGCAGGATCTGCTGCGTGCGGAGCGCCAGCGTCGCGCTCTGTTCGGTGGGCAGCCCGAGAGCTTCGTCGCTGCCGTTGCAGTGCAGCGACTGCGTGCCGCCCAGGACGGCCGCCAGCGCCTGCAGCGCCACGCGGACGATATTGTTCGCCGGTTGCTGGGCGGTGAGCGTGCTCCCGGCCGTCTGGGTGTGGAATCGCATCTGCTGGGCGCGGGGATTCGTGGCGCCGTATCGGTCGCGCATCAGCCGCGCCCAGAGCCGGCGGGCGGCGCGAAACTTGGCGATTTCCTCGAGGAAGTCGCTGTGGGAGTTGAAAAAGAACGACAACCGCTGGCCGAACGCGTTCACGTCGAGGCCGGCCGCCAGGCACGCCTCGGTATAGGCGCAGGCGTTGGCGAGCGTGAAGGCCACTTCCTCCACCGCCGTCGATCCCGCTTCACGGATGTGGTAGCCGCTGATGGAGATCGAGTTCCACTGCGGTAGCTCCCGCTCGCAGAACGCGATGATGTCCGTGACGATGCGCAGCGACGGGCCCGGCGGAAAGATGTAGGTGCCGCGAGCCGCGTACTCTTTCAGGATGTCGTTCTGGACGGTACCAGTAAGAACCCTAGGTTCGACGCCTTGCCGCTTCGCGACCGCGACGTAGAGCGCCAGCAGGATGATGGCCGTCGAGTTGATCGTCATCGACGTGGACACCGACTCGAGCGGGATCCCGTCGAAGAGTGCCTGCATGTCTTCGATCGAGTCGATGGCCACGCCCACGCGGCCGACTTCGCCGGCGGCGAGCGGATGATCCGAGTCGTAGCCGATTTGTGTCGGCAGGTCGAACGCGACGCTCAGCCCCTTGACGCCCTGCGCGAGCAGGTAGCGATAGCGCGCGTTGGATTCGGCGGCCGTGCCAAAACCTGCATACTGCCGCATCGTCCACGGTCGCCCGCGATACATCGTGGGCTGCACGCCGCGCGTAAAAGGGAACGTCCCCGGAAGACCAATGTCTGCGTCCGGGTCGATGTGGGAGACATCCTCGGAAACGCAGTAGTGACGCGGTCCTGCGGTCGTCGCCATGCGTTGGCGATTGTAGCCCGCGGCCCGCGCGACGCGCGGCAAGAGACCGCGTGGTCCGCGCTGACGTCGAGTCGGAGGGCTGGCTGGTGCTAAGATTGGCGACGGCGCTTCAGAGGGCGCTGGTGGAGGCACGCGGTGGCCAACGGAGACGACAAGGGCATGGACGACGTTGTGAACCAGCTCGCGAAAGAGCTGGCCGATGCCATCGGTGCCGCGGTGGCCGACAACGCCCGCATCGAAGCGTGCCGCGCCAAGGCACGGGACGCGGGATTCGATCTGCGGGTGTCGGTTGAAGCCGTCGTCGGCTTCGTCAACCGCATCAACGGCGCCGCGGTCACGCGCGTCACGACACCGGCGCGCCTGCTGCCTGGCAAGCGCGAATACGAGCTCACGACGAACGATCGCCGGTTCCTGCGCTCGCTGCGCATCAGCTGCGACGAGTCGCGCAAGGAAACGGTCGAATAGTTCGTGGCCGCGGGTCCTCAGACTCGCCCCTGCACAACACAAATATAGAGGCGGTCTTCAGACCGCCCTGGCCGGCGCTCGAGGCTACAGCCGCCGGAGATCCCGTCCGGTCATGTCAGCCGACAGCGGCAGGCCCATCAAGCCGAGGATGGTCGGGGCGACGTCGCACAACGCGCCGCCGGAGCGCAGCGTGGGGTTCACGCCTGGCCCGGCGATGACGAAGGGCACCGGGTTCGACGTGTGCGCGGTATGGGGGGCCTTGAGCGTGTCGTCCCACATCTGTTCGCAGTTGCCGTGATCGGCCGTCAGCACGAGGCATCCGCCACGGTCTTCGATGGCCGGGAGAATCCGGGCGAGGCAGCCGTCGAGCGCTTCGACGGCGGCAATCGCGGCATCGAGCTTGCCCGTGTGTCCTACCATGTCGGCGTTGGCGAAGTTACAAATCACCAGCCCGTGCTCTCCGGACGCGATGTCGGCGATCAACCGCTCGGTGATCTGCCGGGAGCTCATTTCTGGCTGGAGGTCGTACGTGGCGACGTGCGGAGACGGAATCAGGACGCGATCCTCCCCGCGATACGGGGCCTCGATCCCGCAGTTGAAAAAGTAGGTGACGTGTGCGTACTTCTCCGTCTCCGCCAGGCGCAGGTTGGAGATGTCATGCGACTGCAGTACCTCGGCCAGGCTTCCCGCGAACGACTGTGGTCCAAACGCGATCGGAAGGTCCAGCGTGGCGTCATACCGCGTGAAGCACGCGTAGGACACGGCGGGTGCGCTCGGGCGATCGAACCCGTCGAAGTCCGCGCGGGCGATGGCTCGGGTGATTTGGCGGACGCGGTCGGCCCTGAAATTGAAACAGATCACCGAATCCCCATCGCGCACGCATCCGACCGGCGCACCGTCCCGCTCGACCACCGCGGCTTCGATGAATTCGTCGGTCACCCCCGCGCTGTACGACTGTTCCAGCCAGGCACGGGGAGACGAGATCCGTGCGCCCGTGCCTCCCACGATGGCCTCGTACGCACGCCGTGTCCGCTCCCATCGCCGATCCCGATCCATGGCGTAGTACCGGCCGACGATGCTGGCGATTTGCCCGACGCCAGCGGTGGCCAGCGTCTGCTCGAGCGTCCCCACGTAGCCGATGCCGCCGGTGGGTGATGTGTCACGACCGTCGGTGATGGCGTGCACGTAAAGGCTCGGGACGCCGATTCGGCGGGCCATCTCCACCAGTGCGTTGAGGTGGCGGATGTGGCTGTGCACGCCGCCGTCCGACACGAGGCCCAGCAGGTGCAACGAGTGTCCGCCCGTGGTGCAGCGCTCCATGGTCGATCGCAGGACGTCGTTGTCGAAAAATCCGCCTTCCCGGATGAAACGGTCGATCCGCGTCAGGTCCTGATAGGCGACGCGTCCAGCCCCCATATTCATATGGCCGACCTCGGAGTTGCCCATCTGACCGGCAGGCAACCCGACGGCCTCGCCGGACGCCTCCAACAGCGTGTGTGGATAACGTTCCATCAGACCGGTGAACGCGGGGATGCGCGCGAGCGCGATCGCGTTCGCTTCTTTTCGGGGGCTGAATCCCCAGCCGTCGAAGACGACCAGGGCCACGGGAGCAGGCTTCATCGCGGTACCTGAATGGGTTCGGAGCGTGTGTCGAAGGATCGGCGGTCGATTGTCACCGTCGAAAATTATCGGTGATTCCCTTCCCGAACGAAACGCCAGTCCGCGACCGTCGACGAACGAGTGGGCGACTCATTTGGGCGCGCAGCGAGCCAAGGCCAGCCGCAGCCCGCGCACCGGTACGTCGCGAATGGCGGTGAGGCGAAAGCACGCGCCATCGAGGGTTCGTTCGAGCGAGAAGGGCAGGCTGTCAACGCCCCACGCGAGCGTTACGCGATCGATGCGCTCACCGCGCAGAGCCGCGAGGGCGCCTGACGCCGACGCGGCGTCGGGCACGAACAGAAACGTACGCGTGCCGTGCAGCGCCGCCGCCACCTGGTCGAGCCACCACACGTTGGTCAGGATGATGTCGCCAGGGGGTACGAACGACGCGGTGGCCGAGACCAGCCCATCGTAGTTCCGCTTCGTGCCGCGCAGCTCGAGATACGCCGCCCGGCTGGTCATCGCGCCCGCGAGGCAGATGACCACGATCGCCGCGAGGCGGCCCCCGCGCCAGGGCCCCGGCCCGCTGGCCTCGCTGGCGCCGCGGGCCGCGAGGAGCAGCAGCGGCGGCGCGGCGATCAGCAGATAGCGGACGCCCCACTGCGCCCCGCCGTCGTTGGTCGCGGTGAGCACCACGCCGGCCACCGACACCGTGGCCAATGCGGCCAGCTCTCGCACGCGAACGCCGCCGGCACTCACCGGCACGAGCGCCAGGAGCGCCAGAGGAAACCCCTGCCAGAACGATCCCTCCGGCAGGGATCCTCGGGCCGCGAGCACCGCGACGACGGCGGCGCCGAACAGCGCGAGCAGCTGCCGCGTGCGAACGTCCTTCGCAAACCGGCCCGGCACCCACGCGGCCGCGACCAGCAGCAGACCGGCGGCGTGGGCCGCTGATGACGGCCACAACCACTCGTGCAGCCGCGCCACCCGCCCGGCCACGAATTCGACGCCGAGCGGCGCCAGCACCGCCGACGCGTGCGCGCCGAGCGGGTTGCCGAAATGAGCGTAGTTTGCGGCGGCAAAGGGCAGCCCGACGGCCGCAGCGCCGCACGCGAACGCCAGCCAGCGTGGCCGCGCGACGGTGAGCACGAGCCCCGCGGCGTACCAGGCGCCTTCAGGTCGCAGCAGCACGCCGGCTCCGGCCAGGGCGCCGCCGGCCGCTGCGAGCCTCGACGAACCAGCGCCGTGCGCGCCGCCCAGAGCCAAGGCGGTGGCTGCCGTCAGGAGCGCCACGGCGGGTGCGTGCTCCCAGAATTCGAGCGCATAGAGCAGGAGCGGGTTCGCGGCAATGACCAGCCACGCCAGCGCGGACGGGGCGACTTCTGGCGCCGCGCGCCTGCGGATCAGCTCCAGCAGCGGGACCAGCGCCACGAAGGCCAGCGCCGGCAGCACGAATGCGCCACGGAGTCCCCACGCGGCGATGAAGGGAGCCGACAGTGGCGGGAAGAGCGGCGACTGCAGCGGGTGGCCGTGTGCGCCGTGCACGACGATCATCGGATCCACCAGCGTCGTCGCACGTCCGCCGATCCGTGGCAGATCGATCTCGAACGGCCGGCGCGGGTGTCCGATGGCGTCGAGCGCCGCGATGAGCTTCACGCCCGAATCGCCGCTGAAGAACGCGCCGGCGGGCAGCCCCGCCGCCAGCCACACCAGCGCTCCCGCGGTTACGGCGGCCAGAGCCGCCGTCGTCCACGCGGGTCGCGTCGGCAATCAGGCGCCGGCGCGCAGCTGGCGGATCGCAGCGCGGCCCGCGTACTTGCCGCCGGCGCCGAGCTCTTCTTCGATGCGCAGCAGCTGGTTGTATTTGGCGACGCGGTCGCTGCGGCTCGCCGAACCGGTCTTGATCTGGCCGGCCGACGTGCCGACGGCGAGGTCGGCGATGGTGCTGTCTTCGGTCTCGCCAGACCGGTGCGAGATGATCGACGCGTAGTTGGCGGCGCTCGCCATGGCAATCGCGTCGAGCGTTTCGGTGACCGTGCCGATTTGATTGAGCTTCACGAGCAGGGCGTTGCCGACCTTCTGCTCGATCCCCCGCTTCAGAATCTCGGGGTTGGTGACGAAGACGTCGTCGCCAACGAGCTGCACGCGATCGCCGATGGCGGCGGTGAGGGCCTTCCATCCGTCCCAGTCGCCCTCGGCCACGCCGTCCTCGATCGAGATGATCGGGTACTGCTTCACCCAGCTGGCGTACATCTCGACCATCTGATCGGGTGTCCGTGTCGGCTCGCCCGACTTCTTGAACACGTATTTCCCGTTGTCCCAGAACTCGCTCGACGCCACGTCGAGCGCCAGGTAGACGTCGGACCCCGCCGTCAGCCCGGCTTTGCCCACGGCTTCGAGTACCACGTCGAGCGCCTGTACGTTCGATTTCAGGCTGGGCGCGAATCCGCCCTCGTCGCCGACTCCGGTCGAGTAGCCGCCTTTCTTCAGGATGGCGCGCAGCGCGTGGAAGATCTCGGCGCCGGCGCGCAGCGCTTCGGCGAAGGTCGGCATGCCCACCGGCATGACCATGAACTCCTGCAGGTCGACGCTGCTGTCGGCGTGTGCCCCGCCGTTCAGAATGTTCATCATCGGAACCGGCAGCAGATAAGGCGTGTCGCCCGTCTTCCGGCCGGCCAGCGCGGCAAAGTGCGCGTAGAGCGGTACGCCGGCCGCGGCCGCCCCGGCGCGCGCCGCGGCCATCGAGACGCCCAGCGTGGCGTTGGCACCCAGCCGGCTCTTGGTGCTGGTGCCGTCGAGCGCGATCAGTGTCGTGTCGAGCGCGCGCTGGTCGAGCGCCTGTCCCGTAACGGCCTGCGCGATCTCGCCGTTGACGTGGGCCACGGCGTTGCGCACGCCCTTGCCAAGGTACCGGCTCTTGTCGCCATCGCGAAGCTCCAGCGCCTCGCGTTCGCCGGTCGAGGCGCCGGAGGGTACGGCTGCCCGTCCCAACGCACTACCAGCCCAGACATCGACTTCTACCGTGGGGTTGCCGCGCGAGTCGAGAATCTCGCGCCCATGAATCCGGCTAATCTGCATCGGCCCTCGTTTTCGCGCCCGGGTCGTCGTGCTTACGCGTCCATGCCGCTGCGATCGGCTTCCGCCTCCAGCCGCAGCGCTTCGTCGCTCACCGGGCGGATGAGCGGGTCGTCGTTGGCGGTCACCACGACGACGCCGCCTTCCGTCACGGCGTGGCGCCGGCGGTCCTCGTCGAGGTCGTAGCCGATGAGCGCGCCGCGCGGAATGAGCACGTCGCGGTCGATGATGGCGCGGCGGATGCGCGCGTGTCGCCCGACGCGTACGCCGGGCATGAGGATCGTCCGTTCAATCTTGCAGAAGCTGTGCACCCGTACGTTCGGGCACAGGATGCTGCCGGTGATGCGGCTGCCGGACACGATGCAGCCGTTGGACACGATGGAGTCGAGCGCCTGACCGCAGCGCCCGCCCTCCTCGGCGAAGACGAACTTGGCGGGCGGCGCCTGCGGCTGGTAGGTGCGCAGCGGCCATTCCGGGTCGTAGAGATTGAACTCGGGGCTGATCTGGCACAGGTCCATGTTGGCGTCGTAATAGGCGTCGAGCGTGCCGATGTCGCGCCAGTACTTCGCCGCCTTCTTGTTCTCGTCGTAGAAGCGGTAGGAATACACCGCTTTCGGAGCGATGAGCGACGGAATGATGTTCTTGCCGAAGTCGTGCTGGCTGTCCACGCGCGACGCGTCGTCCTCGAGCGCTTTGATCAGCACCTCGGCCTTGAAGATATAGATGCCCATCGAGGCGAGCGCGAGATCGGGCGAGCCGGGGATGCACGGCGGCTGCACCGGTTTCTCCTGGAACTCGCGCACGCGGTCGTGCTCGTCCACCCCTACGATCCCGAACCGCCGTCCGTCGGCCACGGCCACTTCGAGGGTGGCGAGGGTGGCATCGGCGTTGCGGTCGACGTGGAACCTCAGCATCTTCGCGTAGTCCATCTTGTAGACGTGGTCGCCCGACAGCACCACGATGTGGCTCGGGACCTCACGCACGATGGAGTAGAGGTTCTGGAAGACGGCGTCGGCCGTTCCCAGGTACCAGTGCTCGCCCACCCGCTTCTGCGGCGGCAGGATCTCGACGAATTCGCCCAGCTCTTCCGACACCACGTTCCAGGCCATCCGGATGTGCCGGTTGAGGGACAGCGACTTGTACTGAGTGGCGATGAAGATGCGCCGGAAGCCCGAGTTGATGCAGTTGCTGAGCGTGAAATCGACGATCCGGTAGGGCCCGCCGAAGAACACGGCCGGCTTGGCCCGCTCGGCCGTGAGCGGGTGCAGGCGTTCGCCCGCGCCTCCCGCGAGCAGGATTACCAGAACGTCGTCCAGGGCCATGTCGGCACACCTTCCCGGGCCAGGGGCCGGCGCTCGGCTCGCCAGCCTGTCGTCCAAGCTCGATCATAGTCTGTCCGCCGAGCCCCGCACGCTACAGAAACTCCAATTTCTGTGCGGATTTAGCGCGCTCCGTTCGATTGACTTGCCCTTTGGTCCGTGCCTATGATCGAGCCTTCGGAACCCTTAAATTAGATGGCGCAGCACGCCGTCTACTTGAGCGCGCCATTCTGGGGACCAGGCCCTGAGCCTGCGTGCTGAGAGAAGGCGGGAACAAAGAGAGGCAGGGAATGCAGATTCGCCGGATCCTGGTGTTGACCGCCGTCTTCGCATTCGTCGTTGGCGCGCTGCCGATGGCGGCACAGAAGAACGATAACAAGAATCAGCCGCCGAAGCGTTCGAAGGCCGAGCAGCAGGACGTCGACGTGACGGTGGCGGTGGTGGACCGCGTGGGCACCGCGCAGATGCCGGCGCCGGCCGACTTGGCCTTGACGTGGGACTTCAACCACTTCACCAAGGGCCAGGAGGGGCAGACCTACGTGCCCTTCACGCTGACGGTGGACAAGACGCTGGCGTCGAAGCAGGTGGCCTATTACGTGCGCGTCGTCGAGAAGGGCGCTCCCCTTGTGGCCCCGGCACCCGATCCGAAAGCCAAGGACGCGAAGGAAGCGGCGCCGGCGCGCCCGAACTTCCCGTGGGAGCGGATCTCGTTCACCCAGGTGCCAGCGTCGGGCAAGATGTCGCGCGCGCTCGTCCTGAAGCCGGGCGAGTACGACGCGTACTTCGTCATCAAAGAGAAGTACACGGCCGAAGTGAAGGATCTGGCCAAGCAGCCGCTGCCCAAGGTCGCGTTTCTCAAGCGCGAGCTGAGCGTGCCGGACTTCAACACCGCGGAGCTCAAGATGAGCAGCGTGATCCTCGCCAGCACGGTGGAGCCGCTGACCGCGCCGCTCACGCCGGCGCAGTTGGAAGAAGCGCCGTACGGCGTGTTCGGTGCGATGAAGATCGAGCCGTCGCCCGACGGCAAGTTCGCCAAGAGCGGCGAGTTCAACCTGGTGTTCTTCGTCTACGGCGCCGGCGACGCGGGCGCCGGGAAGCCGAACGTGACCCTCGATTACTCGTTCTACCAGAAGCAGGGCGAGGGCGAGAAGTACTTCAACAAGACTGCGCCGCAGGATCTGAACGGGACGACGCTGCCGCCCGACTTCAGCGTCGCCGCGGGGCATCAAGTGCCGGGCATGCTGTCGATTCCCTTGGCCAGTTTCCCCGCCGGCGATTACCGGCTGGAAATCAAGGTGACCGACAAGGTGACCAACAAGACTGTGACGCAGAGCGTTTCGTTCACTGTCAACGCGTAAGCCGCGCTGACACGGACCGTGCGGGGACCGCGAGGGGCACGGGCATGACATACACACGCATGATGGGGAGCGCCACTGCGGTCGGGCTGTGCCTGATCGTCCCCGCGCTGCCCGCCTCGGCGCAATTTGCCGCTCGTTCGCAGCCACAGCTGGTGAGCCGTCAGGCCCCGGGCCCGACCTCCACCGAGCTCACCGGCAGCGTCAGCGATCGCAACGGCCACCCGCTCGCCGGGGCCGTCGTGTCGGCGATCGGATCCGAGTCGGCGTTTGCCGTGTCGGCTCGCGACGGGCGCTTCACGTTCCGCACGCTGCCTCAGGGTCCCTACGTCGTGCGGGCGCACCTCCAGGGATATCTCCCGGCACGGCCGCGCCTGCTGCAGATCAGTAACAGCGCCCGCAGCGATTTCACCATCACCCTGGTGAAGCGGTCCGAGTTGGCCGATGCTCCGGCCGTCCTGGCCGCGGGCGTCGGGCCCGTGGAGGTTCCGGCGGCCGAGCCCGAGGAAGGCGCCACCCACGAGCACGACGAGCTCGCCTGGCGTCTGCGCCATCTCAAGCGCAGCGTGCTGAAGGACCAGGGTCAGAGCCTGCCCGGGCTCGAGGGTTTCGACGACGAGAGCCCGTGGACCGGCCTGAGCCGCCATGTGGGCGAATCGGCCCGGCTGGCCTCGTCGATGCTCACCGACTGGCCGCTGGCGGGGCAGTTCAACCTGCTCACCACGACTTCGTTCGACCGCCCGCAGGACGTGTTCTCACCCGATGCCGTCCTGCCGCGCAGCATCGCCTTCCTGTCGCTCGCGGCGCCGAGGCCGACCGGCGAATGGCGGATGCGGGGCGCCATCACCCAGGGCGACTTGTCGTCGTGGACCGTCGCCGGAGCGTTCGCCCGCGAGCGGAACGCCGCGCACGCGTACCAGGCCGGGTTCTCCTACGGGATGCAGCGCTACTCGGGCGGCAACGCCGAGGCGCTGGCGGCGATGCGCGACGGCAGCCGCACTGTGGGCATGCTCTACGCCTACGACGACTGGTCGGTGACCCGCGCCGTACGGCTCGACTTCGGCGGCCGCTATGCGAACTACGGCTACCTGCAGGATCGGGGGCTGTTCAGTCCCCGTGCCGGTGTCACGCTCAAGCCGTCCGAAAAGGACTCGTTGACGCTGCGTTTCAGCGCGTCGCACCGGGAGAGCGCGCCCGGCGCCGAGGAGTTCATCCCGCCGGCCAGTGGCGTGTGGTTGCCGCCTGAACGCACATTCTCGCCGGTCTCGCGCCGCGGCACGTTCACGCCCGAACGCATCGATCACGTCGAGGTCGGGACCGAGCGCCTGATGCCCGGTGCGCTGCTCGTCGGCGTGCGCGCCTTCAAGGAGCGCGGCGACGACCAGATCGTCACGCTCTTCGGGATCGCCACCGCCGATGGCGAGGCCAACACCGGCCACTACCGCGTCGGGTCGGCCGGCGATTTCGAGGCCGTGGGCTGGGGGGTGAGCGTGAGCCGCAACGTCGGCGAATCCACGCGCGCCTCGGTGGACTACTCTTTCGCAGACGCCGAGTGGACCGGGCGGTCGGCCGACGTCTTTGCGCTGGCGCACGTGGCAAGCCAGGTCCTGCGCCGCTCCGATCGCGTGCACGACCTCACGGCGACGGTCGAAAGCGTGGTGCCGGTGTCATCCACCCGCGTGTTCGTGCTCTACAAGCTCAACTCCGCGGTGGCCCAGGATGGGATCGAGCAAGTGTCGGCGGGAAGTCCGCGCTTCGACGTCCAGATCAACCAGGCGCTTCCCTTCGGCTTTGCGCACTCGCGGTGGGAAGCACTTGTCGCGGTGAAGAACGTGTTCCACGACGAGTTCGACAGTGGCTCGCTCTACGACGAGCTGCTGGTCGTGCGCGCGCCGACGCGTGTGCTCGGGGGAGTCACAGTCAAGTTTTAAGGGAAGGATCGAGCGCGCCGGGAACTGCGTGGGGAGGCCAGGCCTCCCCATTTTTTGCCGCAATTTCCGGCTCCATTTCATTGAATGTCCAGTTCTGATCGTTGGATTCCAGGACGGGCCCCGGCGGGATGGGGCCAGTGGTCGAGGCCAGCGCTCCCCGTCGTCGTGGTGTCGGTACTGCTGTGCCTCGGCGCCGCCAACATCGCGTCTCGTGCCGCCTTCCGCGAGGTCGAGGACGGCGTGCTCTGGGCCTCGCGCGCCGAGGGCGTGGTGGCCGCCGACATCGCCGATGGAACGCCGGCGGCCGCGGTCGGGATCCAGCGCGGCGATCTGCTCATCGCCATCAACGACCGGCCGATCGAAGATCCCTCCGACGTCGTGGAGATCCTGCACGGCGCCGGGCGCGGAGAGACCCTCCGGTATACGGTGCTGCGGCTCGGCTCGCGCGACGTCATCGACGTGCGCGTGGCGCCGATTCCTGGTGGTCCAGGCATTCTCTATTTCCTGCTCGCCGGCGTCGGCACTTTCACGCTGCTCGTCGGCGGCGCCGTCAGGCTGCGCCGCCCGCGCGATCCGGCCACGCTCCACTTCCTGTGGCTGTCGGTCGCCTTCTTCGGCGTGTTCACGTTCTCGTTCAGCGGCCGGCTCGATCGTCTCGACTGGGTGTTCTTCTGGGCGGACGAGATCTCGATCCTGGCGCTGCCGCCGCTCTTCCTGCATTTCACGCTGGTGTTCCCGGAGCGTCCGACCACGCTCAATAGCACCACGCTCGGCCGGGTACTCGTGGCCGTGAACTACACGCCGGCGCTCCTCCTCGGGCTCGCCCGCGTGGTGTCGGTGGCTGCCGCGTCGACCGTTGCCGCGCAATTCGTCCAGATCAGCTCGGCGCTCGATCGAATGCAGTTTCTCTACCTCGCGGTGTGCTTCATCGGCGGCCTGCTTGGTCTGAGCCGGGCCCTGCGTCAGGTGCGGACGGTCACGGCGCGGCGGCAGTTGCGCTGGATCATGTGGGGCACGGCGTTCGGGGCCGGGCCGTTTGCTTTCGGGTACGCGCTGCCGTACGCCCTCGGCGTCGCCCCGTCGATTCCGATGCAGCTGTCGGCCGTGCCGCTCAGCCTGATTCCGCTCGCCTACGCATCCGCGATCGTTCGCTACCGCCTGATGGACGTCGAGATCATCGTCAAACGCGCGCTGGTCTATGCGGCGGTGCTGTCGGCGGTGGTGGCGATGTACGTGGTGCTGTTGAAGGTCGTGCAGCGCGTGTTCGTCCAGGGCAGCGCCGGTCACGAATGGGTGATCGCGTTTCTCGCGACGCTCGTGGCCGTCCTGCTGGCGCCGCCGGTCAAGGATTTCGTGCAGACGACGCTCGACCGGGCGTTCTACCGCGATCGCTACGACTACCGGCGAGCGCTCGTCGGGTTCGCTCGCGATCTCAACAGCGACCTCGACCTCGGCCGCCTGAGTGCGCGCCTCGTGTCGCGCGTGGCCGAGACGCTCGAAGTGGACCGGATGACGCTCATGGTCGAGAGCGAGGCGGAGCCGACGTTCGCGTCGATGTACGCCTACGGCTTCGAGGACCAGGCGCCGCCCACGCTGCCCAAGCTCTCAGGCATCGGCCGCCGTCTGGCCGGCGGGCACCTGGTGGCGCTCGACGACCCGACCGCCGTCGGCTGGTTTGCAGCCGAGGAGATCGAGTTCTGGCGCGACACCGGCCTCTTCTATTTCGTGCCGTGCATCTCGCAGACCGGGGCCACTGCCGTACTCGCGCTCGGCCGGAAGCACTCGAACGAACCGCTCAGCAGCGAGGACATGGCGCTGCTTGCGGCCGTGGCCGGCCAGATGGCCACGGCCCTCGAGAACGCCCGGCTCTACCGCCAACTCCACGTCAAAGCGCTCGAGCTCGATCGGCTGCGCGCGTTCAACGAGAACATTCTCGAATCGCTCGACGACGGCCTGCTGGTCGTGGACCTGGAGGACAAGGTCGTGCGGTGGAACACCGCGCTCGAGACCCTCTACGGCGTATCGCGCAGCGCGGCCGCGGGCCGCTCGCTCGACGATCTCTTCGACGGCCCCTGCGTCGAGGCCGTGCGGGCGGCGCGGCGCGACTCGCCGACCGGCGCCGTATTGTCGCGCGTGCCGTTGCACTGTCGCGGCGCCAAGGCCGGCCGGACGCTCATCGTCAACTGCGCCGTGGTGCCGTTGCGACGCGGCACGGCGCCGGTGCGCACCGCCGTGACGGACGACAGCGCCACCGAAGGCACCGTGGTCATCGTCGAGGACGTCACGTCGCGGGTCCAGTTCGAGGAGCAGTTGCAGATCTCGGAGAAGATGGCGTCGATTGGCCTCCTGGCGGCCGGCGTCGCCCACGAGGTCAATACGCCGCTCACCGGCATCTCGAGCTTCACCCAGATGCTGCTCGAGGGCGCCGATCCCGACGACCCCAAGACGCGCCTGCTCGAGAAGATCGAACGCCAGACGTTCAGGGCGGCCAAGATCGTCAACGGCCTGCTCAACCTGTCGCGCCCGGCGTCGGGCGCCGCGTCGGAGCTGGCGATCGTGGACCTCAACGTCGTGATCGCCGACGTGCTGGGGCTGCTCGAGCACCAGTTTTCGACCCACAGCGTGAAACTGCGCCGTGAGCTCAGCGAGCCACCGGTGATGGTGCTGGCCACCGAGCACAAGCTGCAACAGGTATTCCTCAACCTCTTTCTCAACGCCAAGGACGCCATGCCGAAGGGCGGCTGGCTGTCGGTGCGCACGGCCACCGAGGGCGACCGTGCCGTTGCCGAGGTATCCGACACCGGCTCGGGAATCCCGAACGAGTATCTCGCCCGGATTTACGACCCGTTCTTCACGACCAAGGCGATGAACCAGGGCACGGGCCTTGGTCTGTCGATCACATACGGCATCGTGCGCGAGCACGACGGGGTTATCGATTGCGACAGCCAGGTGGGGCAGGGCACCCGCTTCGTCCTGTCGTTCCCCCTCGCGCGGTCGCGCCCGGCGCTGGCGTCGCGGCTCTGAAACCCGGTCATTGAAAGCAGGCACTGCCATGGCTCGCAGCGGTTCGGTCCTGGTCATCGACGACGAAGAAGTGATGCGCGAGATTCTCGAAGCGCTCCTGGGCCGCGAAGGGTACCGGGTCAAGGTTGCGTCGAGCGGCGAGGAAGGCCTCGAGCTGGCGCGCTCCACCTCGTTCGACGCGGCCGTCGTGGACGTGATGATGCCGGGCATCGACGGCATCTCGACCCTCGAGGAGCTGAAGAAGATCGACGAAGACCTGCCGGTGGTCATGGTGACGGCGTTCGCGTCGGTCGAGACGGCGATCTCGGCGATGAAGAGCGGCGCCTTCGACTACATTACCAAGCCGTTCAAGAACGACGAGGTCATCGTGGTGGTGCGTAATGCCGTGGAGCGCCGGCAGCTGGTGGCCGAGAACGCTGCCCTGCGCCAGAGCCTTCATGTCCAGGCGCAGAAGTTCTCGGGCATCATCGGCCGCAGCCCGCGCATGCGGCAGGTGTTCAACCTGATCATGCAGGCGGCGCCGAGCCGCTCGACGATTCTCATCACCGGCGAGAGCGGCACCGGCAAGGAGCTCGTGGCGCGCGCCATCCACGCCAACTCGCCGCGCGCCGATCGCGGGTTCGTCACCGTGAACTCGGGCAACCTGCCACCGGATCTGCTCGAGTCGACGCTCTTTGGCCACGTGAAGGGCGCCTTCACCGGGGCGGTCAACCCGAAGAAGGGCCTGTACGACCTCGCCGACAAGGGCAGCATCTTCTTCGACGAGATCGGCAACATCCCGCACGAGACCCAGGCCAAGCTGCTGCGGGTGATGCAGGAGCGCGAGTTCATGCGCCTGGGCGGCATCGAGACCATCCGGGTGGACGCGCGCATCATCGCCGCGACCAACTGCGACCTGAAGGAGATGGTGGACGAGGGGCGCTTCCGCGAGGACCTCTACTACCGCCTGCACGTCATCAACATCTACCTGCCGCCCCTCCGCGAACGGAAGGACGACATTCCGCCGCTGGCGCAGCACTTCCTGGAGAAGTACCGCGAGGAGAACGGCAAGGCCGACATCGAGCTCAAGCCCGAGGCGCTCGATCTGCTGATGGAGTACAGCTGGCCGGGCAACGTCCGTGAGCTCGAGAACGTGATCGAGCGCGCGGTCGTTCTGAGCGCGTCGACGACGATTGGCGCCGATCTGATTCCCGACCACGTGCGCACGGCGCCGAGTTTCCGCATTCCGAACTTCGTGGTGCCGCCCGAGGGACTCTCGTTCAAGGACGTCATCACCAACGTCGAGCGCCGGCTGATCGAGTCCACGCTCGAGGCGGCCGGCGGCGTGCAGAAGAAGGCCGCCGAGTTGCTGAAGATCAAGCCGACGACGCTGAACGAGATGATCAAGCGCCACGAGATCGGCGCCCGGCGCCGCAAGGGTCCGGCGTTCAGCGAGCAGGACGAGGAGAGCGAGGTCACGCGCTCGCGTACCGCCACCGAGCTGACGCGCGAGTAGGGCCGCCTTGCTGTAGGGGCCGCCTTGTGGGAGGCCGCCTTTAGGCTTGTAGGGGCCGCCTTTGGGCGGCCCATGATCGGGCCGGCTGAAGCCGGCCCCTGCGTCTGGCCCTACGTCTCTACCGCACCCGGCCGATGAGGCGCTCGAAGCGGGTGACGACGGCGTCCCAGCGGTAGTGCTGATCGACGTAGCGGCGGCCGGCCTCGCCCAGCCGCTCGCGGAGCCCGGCATCACGCGACATCAGGCGCAGCATCTCCACGAATTCGTCGCGGTTCTCGTAGTAGAGTCCGCCGTTGGCGCGGCGGCAGTGGGCGACGGCTGCCGCGTTGCGCGCGCTGGCGAGCACCGGCGTGCCCACGGCCATGCTCTCGAGCACCGCCTGCGCCATCAGGTCGTCGGGTGATGGCGCGATGGTGATGTCGGCGGCCTCGAACGCAATCATGCGCTCGCGCTCGGGGAGCATCCCGGCCTGGCGCAGGTAGGGCTCGTCGGGCACTCGCATCATCTTCACGCCCATCAGCACCAGCGACACGTCGCCGTCGGTGGACGCGTAGCCGTCGAAGTACTCGAGCATTTCCTGGCAGCCGTTGTCCGGCTCCACGCGCCCGCCGTAGAGTGCGAAGGGGCCGTAGAGGCGATGACGGCGGCGGAACGGCATGCCGCGTCCCGAGAGATACGATTCTTCGACCACGGCCTCGGCCTCGCCCGGCACGTCGCTTTCAGCCGGGACGACGTCGGACGGGTCTTGCTGGTGGCGCGGATACGCCTGCTGCGGCGAGGGTTCGACGCCGATGCCGACGAGTTCTTCGTGATGTGGCTGCACGTGGACGAAGGTGTGCAGGAGGCGGCGCTCGGAGGTCGAGAGCAGACCGAGCGCGCGCGGCATCAGCAGGAGCTCGGCCCACAGCTCGAGACGCAGCGTCGCCTTGAGCTCGAGGTGCGGGAAGAGCACGCTGCGCTCGGGCGCGACCGGCAACCCGAAGACGGTGGTCGCCGTGCTCAGTCCGAAAAAGACGAGGGCATCGTAGCTCCGGTGCTGGCGCTTGAGATGATCGAGCAGCCCGGGTGCCCACGGCCCGCGCCGCCGCACCCAGTCGAGTTCCTCATCGCGCGAGTGTGGCTCGGCCAGCAGCCGCGAGGCCACGCGCGACAGCGCCGCCGGGTCCGGATCGCGTTCGGTGACGGGGAAGCGGCGGACGCGCACGCCGCGCACGCGGTCGGGCCCCTCCGGGTATTCGTTCTTCCACGTCCGCGAGTCGAGCGCGCAGGTGGTGAGCACGTCGATGTCGTGGCGATGGCCGGTGTGCTCGGCCAGCAGGCGACACGCGTGCTCGGGCCCGGCGATGAGGTCCGCGCCGTAGCGCGGGGTCACGAACGCGAGTTTCACGATGCGTCTCTCCGCTCGCCCTCACGGACCGGGCCGCGAGGGGCTGCGTCCACGACCGTGCCGCCGGGCGGCGCGGTGCGCGCGCGGGCGGTCAGCCATCCCGGGAGCGCCTCCATCTGGCCGGTCGGGGCGCCTGCCGCCAGTTGCTCGAACATGTCCAGATAGGCGCGCTCGATCACCGGCCACTCGTAGTGGGTCTCGTAGAACGCCCGTCCATTCTCGCCCAATTCGTCGGCCAGCGCCGGGTTGTCCAGCAGCGTGTCCAACATGGCTTCGAACTCGCGGCCGCTGGCGTAGAAGAGGCCCCCATTACTGCGCAGGCACTGGCCGGCGAGCACGTCGCAGCGCCCGTTGGCGAGCACCGGCACGCCAATCGCCCACGCTTCGAGCAAGACCATCGACAGGCTCTCGAAATAGGACGGCATCACCAGGGCTTCCGCCCCCGCCAGGACGTCGTACTTGTCCTGATCGGTGACGTAGCCCAGGTGACGGATCCGCGGGTGATCCGGAATCGGCAGCACCGGCGTTCCGATGAGCACCAGATCGAGCGGACGATCGGACCGCCCGGCGTACTGCATGAAGTAGTCGAAGAGCTCCGCGCACCCCTTGTTGACGTCGATGCGGCCGACGTAGAGGACGTACGGGCGATCGAGTCCGAAGGCCGCGGCCGCGCGCGCCGAATCGGTCAGGTTCGGGATCTCCGATCCGACGCCCACGGTCACCCCCGGTACGTCGCCGTTGTCGTGCAGCGCCTGGATGAGCGCCCGCTCCTCCGGTGAGTTGTACATGATGCCGCGGACGCCGCGCAGGACCGGGCCGAAGATCTGGAGGCCGAGTGCTGGATCGCGTTCGGTCGTCGGCACGAGCACCGCCTTGCCGGCCGCGGCCCGCGCGCCATGGAACGCGGTGTGATAGCGCAGGCTGAACAGGACGACGAAGTCGCATTCGGCGGCGGCGCGGCGCACGCGCTCGACGAGGCCTGGACTCACCGGGCCCTGACTGTCGAGCCACGCGAGCTCGTCCGCCACTGAGTGCATCTCGTCGAACACGAGCGACGAGCGGCGGGCGAAGTCGCGGGCATCGCGCTCGCGTGTCACCGCGAAGCGTTCGACCGGTATGCCGTGGACGTGAGTTTCGCCCGGGGGGTATTCGTTCTTCCACGACACATAGTCGCGCGCGCAGGTCGTGATCACGCGCACGTCGGCGTGAGCCGAGAGATGCTCGGCGATGTAGCGCGCGTGCAGCTCGGATCCGCCGCCGATGTCGGCGGCGTAGCGCTGCACGACGACGGCGAGCTTCACCGGTCGGACGGTTCGGGATCCGGAGGCGCTGCGTCGGCCGGATCCGCGGCTGGCGCAGGCGGCGGCTCGAACGCTGGCACGGGCTGCCGCGGCGGTTCTACGGGCGCCGCCGTGATGGTGTCTGCCACCACTGGTGCCGGCGGGTCTGCCGAGGCAGGTTCGAACGGCGGCATGGACGGTGCGGCCGCAGCGGGCGCCGGCGGTGCGTCGACGCCCTCGGGAGTGTCGTTCTCCGGGCCGTTGTCGGGACCGTCGTCGAATGCGTCGTCGTCGCCCTCGGCGAGATCCGCCGCCGACTGGGTCATCGCCGCACCTGCGCCCGTGGGTTCGCCGCCGGGGACGTTGCCGCGCCGGCCGCGCCGCCGCCGCCGCTTGCGCCGGCTTTCAGAGGTCTGGCCCTCGGCGCTGCCGGCATCGGACGATCGCGGCGTCGTGCCACCGCTGGGCGCCGCCGCCGCCGGTGTGTCGAAGGTGCGCGCGGGGGCGGCCGGCGCCGCCGGCGGCGCTTCGAGGCCGCGGATCCGTCGCTCGGCGAAGTCGGCGCGCGTGGCGAGGGACTCGACGCGCAACGCGAGGCTCTGCATCTCGAGGCTGACGCGCGACACCTCGGTGACCAGCCGCTGCAGCACGGTGTAGTGCAGCGCGTTCCACTCCGCCTGAGTGCGCTCGCGTTCGGCTTCGCGCTTGGCCGCCTCGCGGTTGACGCGCACCTGAGCGTTGAGCGCCGCCGAAATCGGGTTCGGGTTGAAGAACAACTTGAGTACTGGCGCGAGCAGCTTGCGCAGGAACCGCAGCAGGCCGTTGTGCGTGTCGTAAATCGTGTGGTCTTCGAAGGTGTAGGCGTCGACCGGCTCGGCCGGCGCCAGGCTCGCCGGCGCGCCGGCGGACTTGCGCAGCTGGTCGAGCAGCCCCGGCTTCACCGTACGCGGGTCGAGGATGGCCTCGAGCCGGCGCGCGGCCAGTTCCTGAATCTGCTGCGCCGAGAGATCGATGCCGTGGCGCTGGGCGATGCGCGCTTTGATCTCCTTGACGATGTGATCGACGTCGGCCTGCTCGGCCTGTCCCTGCCCCTGGCCTTGATCCTGAGCCTGCGGCGCTGGAGCGGGTCGGCGGTCACCCCGCCGGTCGTGACCGCGACGGCCGCGATGGAACTGTGGGCGACGCCCGGACTGCGGATGCTGGTCTGTTGCCATGTCGATCGATAAGTATGGCCGAAATTCGGAAGAACCGACGAGTCGCCTCATCCGCCCAGGCGGGTGTAGAGCACTGCCACCACGGCGCCCACCCACAGCGCCACGCAGGCGAGCAACGGACGGTCGCTCAAGATCAGGTCGGACGGGCTGCCGCCGCCGCGCCGCTGGTGCACCAGATAGAGATACCGGAAGATGCCGTAGAGCACGAACGGAATCGTCAGCCCCAGGCGGTCGGATCCGATCCGTTCGGCGGTGTCGGAGCTGATGGTGTAAACGCTGTAGGCGATCAGCGTCGAGGCGGTCACGACGGCGATCATCTGGTCCAGCAGGTAAGGGCTGTACTCATCCAGGATGGGCCGGTGCCCGGCCGCGCCGTCGGCGAGCAACGTCAGCTCGTGGCGCCGCTTGCTCAACCCGAGGAACAGCGCCAGCAGCGTCGTGCACACGAGCAGCCAGTGGCTGATGGGGACGTCGATGGCCACGGCGCCTGCGACGGCGCGCAGCACGAAGCCGGCGGACAGCGTCAGCACGTCGATGATGACGTAGTGCTTGAGTGCGGCCGAGTAGGCCACGAGCAGTAGTACATAGGCGATGGCCGTCAGCGCCAACTCGCGGTTCACGGCGACGGAGGCAGCCAGGCAGACGGCTGCGAGGACGGCCGCTGCGCCCAGCGCGATGCCGGGCCGCAACGCTCCTGAGGCGACGGGACGCAGGCGCTTGAGTGGATGCTGGGCGTCGGCGGACCGATCGAGCACGTCGTTGATCAGGTACACGGCGCCCGACAGGCCGCAGAAGATCAGGAACGCCGCCACCGCGGGCGGCCACGCGTCACGCTCGAGCAGGCGGCCGCTGAAGCCCAGCCCCGCGAATACGAAGAGGTTCTTGGTCCACTGCTGCGGACGAAGCGACTGGACGACGAGCCGCGCGGGCGAAACCTGCTGTCGGCCGTGCGGAGACGCCACGGGAGCGGCCGGCCGGCGGCCTATTTGGCGACGGTGAAGCTGCGCACCGCGTCGGCCTCGTTGTCGAAGGTTTCGAATACGGTGAGGAGCTTGGTGATCGCCAGCAGATCCTCGATGCGCTTGGTCAGGTTGAGAAGGCGCATCGTGCCGCCCTGACGCTTGACGGTCGTGTAGGTGCGCACGACCTCACCCAGGCCGGCGCTGTCGATGTACGGTACCTCCGCGAGGTTCAGGACGAGCTGCTTCTGGCCCTGGAGCACGAGGCTATTGATCTTGTCCTTGAGAATCTCGTCGCCTTCGCCCAGCGTCATCTTGCCCTTCAAGTCCAGGATGATGACATCGCCAGCGGCTCGTTCTTCGATCTGCATAGGTCCTCGAAGTCGATCGGATTGCGTCAGAAAACCCAGAATTCTAGCACGTGAGGCGGGAGGGTCCGGACCTCGCCTGGCTTAGACACCGGAGGCCGGTTTTTGGCCGGATTCGACGGAAATTGCGCCGGGTTGTGGCTCGAGGAACAAAAAGGGGCCAAGCGTTGCTTGGCCCCCGCGTCTGGCGAACTCGACCGACGAGCGGACGGGCGCGACCGATGTTGTCCCCGCGGCTAGGCGCCGCTTGCCCCTGCGAACTTCCTCTGCTGGAAACACTCCTTGCAGAAGATCGGGCGGCCTTGAGTCGGACGGAACGGAACCGTCGTTTCTTTCCCGCACGCCGAGCACGTGGCTTGTGTCTCCACGCGCTCCCGGCCGTACCCGTCGCCGCGCCCACCGCTCGGGCTCGACAACGTCCGGCTGGCCCTCTTGGCCTTGCACCCTTTGCAGCGTTTCGGTTCGTTCTTGAACTGCTTGTCAGCGAAGAAGAGCTGCTCGCCTGCCGTCCAAATGAACTCGTTGCCGCAATCCACGCACCTCAGGGACTTATCTTGGAACTCCATCGGTCGCCACCTCGTGAGCTCGTCGTCCTTTGGGTATTGCTACTCCAACTCGCGTCGGAGCTTCTTACGGTTGCGCTTGCGCGCTAGAGCCTGCTTGGCTCTCCGCTTGTCACCTGGCTTCAAATAGAAGGAATGCTTCTTGATGTCCTTGATGATGTCTTCCTGCTGGACCTTCCGCTTGAAGCGCCGGAGGGCACTCTCGATCGACTCGCCCTCCTGAATTTTGACTTCGGCCACGCCTAGATACACCCCCTCAACGGCCTGATGGCACTCTCTGTGAGACCCTTAACAAAGTGGCGAATACAGTAGGCTATCACAGGCGCGCGCGGATTCTAGGCGCAACGGGTCGCCACGTCAACAAGAACCAACGCTGTGTCGTATAGAAAGATCCCATCCTTTTTGAGCATGGCCGGTGCACGTTCCGGCATGGCTCCATCGTTCCAGCCGGCTCGATGAGAAGCGCGTCGACCGGCTCGAATCCTCCCGTGCAAGCTCTCTGTAACCAATTGCGCTTGAACTACTTGCTTCGATTTCTATGAAGATTCTCGTCGTCGGCGGTGGCGGGCGTGAGCACGCGCTGACGTGGGCGCTCACATCCGGCCAGCCCCATGTGACCGTGGTGTGTGCCCCGGGAAATCCTGGGATCGCTCAGCTCGCAATTTGTGCGTCCGCGGACCTGACGCAACCCGAGACACTCCTGGCAATCGCCGAACGCGAGCACGTCGATCTCACTGTCGTCGGTCCCGAATTGCCACTGAGTGCCGGCGTGGCCGATCTCTTCAACGCCCGCGGCCGCCCAATCGTGGGTCCGACGCGAGCGGCGGCGGCGCTCGAGTCGAGCAAGGCCTTCGCGAAACACTTCATGGCGCGTCATCGCGTCCCGACGGCGCGCTTCGCCGACTGCGCGACCGCCGCCGACGCACTCGCGGTGATCGCGAGCGGCGAGTTGGGGTATCCGGTCGTCGTGAAAGCCGATGGACTTGCGGCCGGCAAAGGCGTGGTGATTGCCGACGACCGCGCCACGGCCGAGGCAGCCGTGCGCGAAGCGATGGTCGATCGGCGATTCGGTGGCGCGGGCGATCGCGTGGTCCTCGAGGAGTTCCTGACCGGGCAGGAAGCGTCGTACTTCGTGCTCGCCGATGGGCATTCCTTTGTACGGATGTCATCGGCGCAGGATCACAAGCGCATCTTCGACGACGACCACGGCCCGAACACCGGCGGGATGGGCGCGTTTGCTCCGAGCCCGCTGGTGACGCCAGAGATCGAAGCCCGTGTGATCAACGAGGTGGTCGAACCCGTGCTCGACGGGATGCGCGCCGAGGGCCACCCATTCAGGGGGTTCCTGTACGTCGGCTTGATGCTGACGGCCGACGGGCCGAAGGTCGTGGAGTTCAATGTGCGCTTCGGCGATCCCGAGGCGCAGGTGATCCTGCCGATGCTCGACGAGGATCTGCCGGCACTGTTGATGGCCGCCGCGACCGGCGCGTTGCCTTCGCGCGCGGCGCGGCTTCGGGACGAGCGCCTGGTCGGCGTCGTGATCGCGTCGGCCGGATATCCCGAGTCGTCGGAGTCGGGGCGGACCATCGCGGGGCTGGATGGCGCGGCGAGCGTTCCCGGTGCCCTGGTGTTTCATGCCGGCACGGCGTCGCGCGACGGAGCGATCGTCACGGCCGGTGGCCGAGTGCTGAGCGTCGTCGGCCGCGGCCCCAGCTACCAGGAGGCGATCGCGGTGGCCTACCGGGCCGTGGCCGAAATCGCCTTCGACGGCATGCAGTTCAGAACCGACATCGGACGCAAGGCGCTGGCGGCACTTGCGCACGACTCCCCCCGGCTGGCATGAAGTACGCGGTCGTCACGTTCGGTTGCCGCGTGAACCAGGCGGACTCGCTCGAGATCGAAGGCGAACTGCGGGCTCGCGGCGCCGTCGGCGTCGCGCCCGCTGACGCCGACGTGGTGATCGTCAACACGTGTTCCGTCACGGCGGCGGCGGACCAAGGAGCCCGACAGGCCATTCGCCGTGTCGCGCGGGTCAATCCGTCGGTGCAGATCGTGGTCACCGGTTGTTATGCGACGCGGCAGCCGGGCGACGTGGCGTCGCTGCCGAACGTCGCGCGTGTCGTTCCGAATCCGCGGAAGGAACAGTTGGCGGGCGAGCTCGCCCACGCGTTCGGGCTGACGACCGCCGACCGTTTCGGTGGTGGCGAGGGTCCGTGCGGCGCTGCGCTCGAGCCCGGCGTCGCGGGCCGCACGGCGCTGACGCTGCGCGTGCAGACCGGTTGTGACCAGCGCTGCAGCTACTGCATCATTCCGAGCACGCGCGGTGCCGGGCGATCGAAGCCGCTCGCCGCGATCCGCTCCGCGCTCGATCGCGCCATCGGCGCCGGCTACCGTGAGATCGCGCTCACGGGTGTGCATCTCGGGTCGTACGGGCGAGACCTGGACGAGGGCTCGTCGTTGCTGTCGCTCGTCCGGCTGCTCGCGGAGTGGCCTGCCGACGTGCTGTTCCGATTGAGCTCGCTCGAGCCGATGGATTGCAGCGCCGAGCTCGTGGAGCTGGTTGCGGCGTCGCCGCGGCTGGCGCCGCATTTCCACTTACCGCTGCAGCACGCCTCGGACGAGATGCTCGCGGCGATGCGGCGTCCGTATTCGCTCGCCTACTTCCGCGACCTGGTCGATCTGGTTCGCGCGCGCATGCCGCACGCGTCGATCGGGTCGGACGTGATCGTCGGGTTTCCGGGTGAGACCGACGCCCACGCGGCGGTGCTGCTCGACTACCTGCGCGAGTCGCCGCTCACCCACGTGCACGTCTTTCCCTATTCGCACCGGCCCGGCACCGAGGCGAGCGCGCTCGACGGCGTGCCGCCGCCGCCGCTCGTGCAGCAGCGCTCCGCCGCGGTACGCGCCGCGAGTGAGCGGTTGTCGCGCGCGTTTCGTGCCGGACAAGTGGGGCGCGTGCGCCGCGCACTGGTCGTGGACGGCGGCACCGCGGCGGTCACCGACAACTATCTGCGCCTCTCGCTCGATCGGCCGTGCGTGCGGAACGAGTGGATCGACGTCGAAGTGGTGGACGCGACCAAGGGTCGGGTCGTCCTTCACTGAGAAGGGTCTGAGGATGAGCTGGCCGCCTGCAAACTCAGCAGTGCGCCACGGCGCTAAGATCCGCTCATGGTGCACCGACTGAGTCTCATTCAAGGCTTTCACGTGCATGCGAGTGACGGTTACATCGGCCACGTCCACGACTTTCTGTTCGACGAATCTGCCTGGCACATCCGCTACATCGTCGTGGACACCAGCAACTGGCTGGGAGGAAAGTGGGTGGCCGTCTCGCCGAACTCGGTGACGCGCATCGACTTCTCCAACCGCGAGGTCCACATGGCGCTGACGAAGGCGCAGATCCGCGAGAGTCCGAACATGGAAGAAGCGCAGGTGCCGTCGTACGAGCTCGTCCCGCGCTTCGTGATCATGTAGAAGCCGGTCTTTAGACCGGCCTCATCGTAAGCACAGGCGGGTCTGAAGACCCGCGACTACGAGCGCAGCAGCAGCGCCATCTGCTGGCCCGCGCTCTTCTTCGTGCCGCCTTCGACGATCAGCTGGCCGCAGGCCGCGCGGATGTCGCGGCCGCGGCTCTTGCGCACCGACACCGTGAGATGCCGGTCGGCCAGAATCTGCGCGAAGCGCTCGACGCGATCGTCCGAGGGCCGCGTATAGTCGATCCCGGGCGCGGGATTGAGCGGAATCAGGTTCACTTTGGCCTTCATTCCGGCCAGCAGCCCGGCGAGCCGCCGCGCGTCTTCGGGTGAGTCGTTCACGCCTTCCAGCATCACGTATTCGAACGTGATGCGCGCGCGCTTCTTGAGCGGGAACTTGCGGCAGGCGTCGAGTAGCGCTGCAAGCGAATACTTCTTGTTCGGCGGGACGAGCGCGGTGCGCTGCTCCTCGGTCGTCGCGTGCAGGGAGATCGCAAGGTTGGGCATGAGCGGCTCCTGCGCCAGCCGCTCGAGTCCCGGCACGATGCCGACGGTGGACAGCGTGATGCGCCGTGGCGAGATGGCCAGGCCGTGCTCCTCGTGGAGCATTCGCAGCGCCTTCATCGTGTGGTCGTAGTTGTGCAGCGGCTCGCCCATGCCCATGAGCACGATGTTGAAGGACCGGTCGAGCAGGTCCGTGGCCTTCGCGAGCACGCGCACCTGGCCGGCAATCTCGCCCGCGGTGAGATTGCGGACCAGCCCCATCTTCCCGGTCAGGCAGAAGCCACACGACATCGCACAGCCCACCTGGGTCGAGACACAGAAGGTCATGGACGGGGTGTCAGGGATGAAGACCGACTCGATATGCCGACCGTCGGCCAGCTCGAGCACGAACTTGCGGGTGCCGTCGCGCGAGATCTGCTCGCTCTTGACCGTGGGCGTGGACACCACGAATTCATCCCGCAGCCGGGCCCGCAGCGGCCGAGAAAGGTCGGTCATCTGCTCGAGGTCGGGCTGCCCGCGGCGGTAAACCCAGCGGTAGATCTGGCGGCCGTGGAATGCCTGCTCGCCACGGGCCCGCAGGGCGGCTTCGATTTCGGACAGATCGAGCTCGGCCAGGTCGATCCGGACCTGCGGGGGGCTTTTCGATTGCAGCGCCTCGCTCGCGCGTGATATCATCACTCTTGTCTTCTAAATCCCTACTATATCAATACTTTGCAGTCGCTTAGCATGGCGCTGACGAGCGGCGGTGTCTACGGCCGGCGGACCGGTCCGGCGAGATCCCGGTGACCACACCACCCATCATTCGCGACGTTCTGCCAAATGGCCTCCGGCTCCTTACCGAGCGCATGCCCCACGTGCGGTCGGTGAGCATCGGCGTCTGGCTCGCACGCGGGTCACGCCACGAGCCCGTGGAGCAAAGCGGGATTGCCCATTTCGTCGAGCACATGCTCTTCAAGGGCACCGACACGCGCTCGGCTGAGGACATTGCCCAGACCATCGACTCGATTGGCGGCCAGATGGACGCCTTCACGTCCAAGGAGTACGCCGGGTATTACCTGAAGGTACTCGACGAGCACGTGCCCCTGGCGGTGGACGTGCTGGCCGACATCGTGATGCGACCGGCGTTTGCCGCCGACGACATCGAGCGCGAGAAGAAGGTGGTCCTCGAAGAGATCAAGATGGTCGAGGACACGCCCGACGATCTGGTCCACGAAATCTTCTCCGAGAACTTGTGGGAAGGGCACCCGCTGGGGCGGCCTATTCTCGGTACCCCCGCCAGCGTGAGCGCGCTGTCCCGTGACGTACTGCGTCAGTACTTCACCACCACGTATGCAGCGCCCAACCTCATCATCGCGGCCGTCGGCAACATCGAGCACGCGCAGGTGCGCGCGCTGGTGGAGCGAGCTTTCGATGGACTGCCCACCGAGGGGACGCCGCTCGCGGAGCTGCCGCCGCAGGTCGTGCCGCGTGTCGTCGTCCGCAACAAGGAGCTCGAGCAGAGCCACGTGTGTCTGGGCACGAGCGGCCTCCGTCAGGACCACGCCGATCGCTTTGCAAGCTACGCCCTCAACACGGTGCTCGGCGGCTCGATGAGCTCGCGTCTCTTTCAGAACGTTCGCGAAAAGCGTGGACTGGCCTACGCGGTCTTCAGCGGGCTGAGCGCCTACCGTGACGCCGGCGCGATGACGATCTATGCCGGCTGCGCCAATGAGGCTGTCGGCGAGCTGATCGACGTCGTGGTGAGCGAGATCCGCCGCCTCAAGGACGAGGCGATGTCCGGCGACGAGCTCCGGCGGGCCAAGGATCATCTCAAGGGCAGCCTGATGCTCGGCCTCGAGAGCACGTCGAGCCGGATGTCGAACCTGGCGCGCCAGGAGATGTACTTCGACCGGCAGCTCACCCTCGACGAGACCCTCCGCGGTGTCGAGGCCGTGACCCACGACGACATCCAACGCGTGACTGATGCACTCTTCGCGCCCGCCGGCCTCGCGGCCACGGTGCTGGGCGCGGTCAACGGACTGGAGATTCCGCGAGAACGGCTGCTTCTCGGCTGACATGATTCAGCGCTACACCCACCCGGACATGGGTCGCATCTGGAGCGACCAGCGCAAGTACGAAACGTGGCTGCAGGTTGAAATCGCGGCGGTGGAGGCCATGGCCCGGGCGGGGATCGCGCCGCCTGAGGCAGCCCGCGACATCCGGGACCGCGGCGCGTTCAGCATCGACCGCATCGAGGAAATCGAAGCCGTCACCCAGCACGACGTCATCGCGTTCACCACGACCGTCGCCGAGCACGTCGGCCCCTCGGCGCGGTGGCTGCATTTCGGGATGACCTCGTCCGACGTCATCGACACCGCGCAGGCGCTGCAGATGCGCGAGGCCTGCGAGCTGCTCCTGAAAAACCTCGACGCTCTCATGGCGGCAGTGCGGCAGCGCGCCGCGGAGCACCGGCTGACGCCGATGATCGGACGTACCCACGGCGTGCACGCCGAGCCCATGACCTTCGGGCTGAAGCTGGCGCTCTGGTACGCAGAGCTGGGGCGTGACCGCGTCCGCCTCGAGCGCGCCCGCGCGGGGATTGCCGTGGGCATGCTCTCGGGCGCCGTCGGCACCTTTGCCCACCTTCCCCCCGCGGTGGAACTCGACGTCTGCCGGACGCTGGGCCTCGAGCCGGTAGTGGTGGGTTCGCAGGTGATCCAGCGTGACGCTCACGCCGAGCTGCTCTCGGCGCTGGCGATCACCGGGTCGACGCTCGAGAAGTGCGCGCTCGAGATTCGAGGCCTGCAGAAGACCGAGATCGGCGAGGTCGAGGAGCCGTTCGCCAAAGGGCAGAAGGGCTCGTCGGCGATGCCGCACAAGCGCAACCCGATCGGCTGCGAGCAGATCGTCGGCTTGGCGCGGCTGCTGCGCGCCAACGCCGGCGCTGCGTTCGAGAACAACGCGCTGTGGCACGAGCGCGACATCTCCCATTCGTCGGTCGAGCGCGTCATCCTGCCCGACAGCTTCATCACGCTCGATCACATGCTGCGGCGCTTCACGCGCATCGTGTCGGGGATGGTGGTGTATCCGGAGCGGATGCGGGAGAATCTGGATCGATCGCGTGGCGTCGTGTTTTCGGGCACGGTGCTGCTGGAGCTGGCGCGCCGCGGCGTGTCGCGCGAGCAGGCCTACGAGTGGGTACAGCGAAACGCCATGCGGTCGTTTCACGAAGCCACGGATTTCAAGGCATTGCTGCTGGCCGACGCCGACGTGACGCACGTGCTTACGCTAGCGGAGATCGATCAGGCATTCGACCTCGGCGAGCAGCTGCGCCACGTCGACCACATTTTCGATCGGGTGTTTGGCGCCGCGGCCGGCGCCGCGGGTTGACCATCGAGAAGGACTAGCCGATGCGCGTGCGTGTGTTCGTGACCCTCAAACCGTCCGTCTTCGATCCCCAAGGCACGACCGTCGCCGAGGCGCTGCACACGCTCGGGTTCGGCTCGGTGGACGGCGTGCGGCAAGGCAAATACTTCGAGCTCGACATCGCGGCGTCGAGTGCGGACGAGGCCAGGCAAGTGGCCACCGACGCGGCCGACAAGCTCCTGGCCAATCCCGTGATCGAAAGCTACCGCGTGGAAGTCGAGGCGGCTGGAGGCGCCCGATGAAGTTTGCGGTCGTTGTCTTTCCCGGTTCCAACAGCGATCACGACGCTCACTACGCGGTGGAGCACCCGCTGGGCGAGCAGGCACGGTTCGTCTGGCACAAGGACACCAGCCTGGGCGACACCGACGCCGTGATTCTTCCCGGCGGCTTCGCCCATGGCGACTATCTGCGCACCGGCGCCATCGCGCGCTTCTCTCCGATCATGGCCGACGTGCGGCGCTTTGCCGACGCCGGCGGCCCGGTGCTCGGCATCTGCAACGGCTTCCAGGTGCTGCTCGAAGCCGGGCTCCTGCCCGGCGCGATGCTGCGCAACGACAGCCTGCACTTCCGCTGCGAGTTCGTCAGCGTCCGCGTCGAGCACGCGGACACGCCGTTCACCGCCGCCTGCCGCCCCGGGCAGGTGCTGCGCATGCCCATCGCACACGGCGAAGGCAACTACTACGCCGAACCCGAAGTGCTGGCGCGTCTCGAGCGGAACCGGCAGGTGCTGTTCCGTTACGTCGACGCGGCCGGCCAGGTTACGCGGGACAGCAATCCCAACGGGTCGGTGGCGAACGTGGCCGGCCTCTGCAACGAGGCCCGCAACGTGGTCGGCCTGATGCCGCACCCCGAGCGCGCGTGCGAGCTGGCGATCAACGGCGCCGACGGCCTGGTGATGCTGCAGTCGGCGGTGCAGTGGTTCACGGGGCGGGCGCCAGCCGCGGTGGCCGTGCGCGGCGCCAGCAGCCTGAGCGCATGACGGCCATCGACGTGTCCTCCGACGCGGTCCTCGAGCGCCACGGCGTCACGCGCGAGGAGTTCGCCAAGATCGTCTCGATGCTCGGCCGGCAGCCAACCCTTACCGAGCTCGGCATCTTCTCGGTGATGTGGTCCGAGCACTGCAGCTACAAGAGCTCGCGGGTGCACCTGAAGACGCTGCCGACCACCGGCCCTCGCGTGCTGCAAGGCCCCGGCGAGAACGCCGGCGCGGTGGACATCGGCGACGGTCTGGCGGCGGTGTTCAAGATCGAGTCGCACAACCATCCGTCGTTCATCGAGCCATATCAGGGCGCGGCCACCGGCGTCGGCGGCATCATCCGCGACATCTTCACCATGGGCGCGCGGCCGATCGCCCTGCTGAATTCGCTGCGCTTCGGCTCGCTCGACAACCCGCTCGTGCGCCGCAACATGGCCGGCGTCGTGGCGGGCATCGGCGGCTACGGCAACAGCATCGGGATCCCGACCGTCGGCGGCGAGATCGCCTTCGACGAGAGCTATACCGGGAACCCCTTGGTGAACGTGTTCTGTCTCGGGATTTCGAAGGCCGACGAAATCATCAAGGGCGTGGCCTCGGGCGTCGGCAACGCCGTGTTCTACGTCGGGTCCAAGACCGGCCGTGACGGCATTCACGGCGCCACGATGGCGTCGGCCGAGTTCGACGAGAAGTCAGCCGAGAAACGGCCCGCGGTGCAGGTGGGCGACCCGTTCATGGAAAAGCTCCTGCTCGAGGCCTGTCTCGAGGTCATGAAGACCGACGCCCTGGTCGGCCTCCAGGACATGGGGGCCGCCGGCCTCACCTGCTCGACTTGTGAGATGGGCGCGCGCGGCGGCGCCGGCGTCGAGATCGACGTGTCGCTCGTGCCGCAGCGCGAGACCGGCATGACGCCGTACGAGATCATGCTGTCGGAGTCGCAGGAGCGCATGCTGCTCGTGGCCAAGCAGGGCCGCGAGGCGGAGGTGCAGGCGATCTTCGAGAAGTGGGATCTGCACGCCGTCCGCATCGGGACCGTGACGGCGGATGGCCTGATGCGCGTGAAAGAACGCGGCGTGGTGGTGGCCGAGATCCCCAACACGGCGCTCACCGACGAGGCGCCGCTCTACCGGCGGCCGTACAGCGAGCCGGCGTACCTGCGCGAGGCGCAGCAGCTGTCGCTGGCGGAGCTCGGCACCCCCGCGCCGGCCGTGGAAGTGTTCCAGCGGCTGCTCGCGTCGCCGACGGTGGCGAGCAAGCGCTGGGTCTACCGGCAATACGACCACGTGGTGCGCACCAACACCATGGTGCTGCCCGGCATGGGCGCCGGCGTCGTGCGCATCAAGGACACGGCCCGCGCCCTGGCGCTGTCGGTGGACTGCAACGGGCGCTTCGTCTACCTCGATCCGTTCGTCGGCGCGCAGCTGGCCGTGGCCGAGGCGTCGCGCAACGTCGCGTGCGCCGGCGGCCTGCCGATTGGCGCCACCAACTGCCTCAATTTCGGCAACCCGCAGAAGCCGGACATCATGTGGCAGTTCGTCCGCGCCGTGGAGGGTATCGGGGCCGCCTGCCGCGCGCTCGACATTCCCATCACCGGCGGTAACGTCAGCCTCTACAACGAGACCGATGGGCGCGGTGTGCTGCCCACCCCCGTGCTCGGCGTGGTGGGACTCATCGAGGACGCCAGCCGGGTCGTGCGCCGACTGTTTCAGACCACCGGCGACGTGGTCCTGCTGCTCGGCGAGAGCGCGTGCGAACTGGGTGGCAGCGAGTACCTCAAAGTGGCCCATGGTCTCGTGCGGGGCGTGCCGCCACGGCTCGATCTGGCCCGCGAGGCGGCGCTGCAGCGGGTGCTGGTGTCCGGTGCCGCGCAGGGGCTCTTCAAGTCCGCGCACGACTGCGCCGAGGGCGGCGTGGCGATCACGCTGGCCGAGTGCTGTTTCAGTGGGACGCCGGGCGTCGAGGCGGACGTGCCGCCGGTGGCGGCCGATGCCGGCTTCGGCGACATCGCCACGCTCTTCGGAGAGTCGGCGTCGCGTGCGGTCATTTCGGTGGCCGCAGGCCGGGAGCAGGAAGCGCTGGAACTGGCCAGGCGGGAAGGCGTGCCGGCCCTGGTGGTGGGCCGGGTCGGCGGTGGGCGCGTGCGGTTGTCCGTGGGCGGCCGCTGTGTGGTTGACGAATCGGTGGAGACCGCCGAGCGGGTGTGGGACGGCGCGATTGCCGCGCGGTTCGAGCGCCAGCAAACGGTGGCGTAAGGCCGTACACTAAGAACTGAGGCCGCATGTTCGACAAGTTCCGAGACGAGTGTGGAGTGTTCGGGATCTTCGGGCACCAGGAGGCCGCGAACCTCACCTACCTCGGCCTCTACGCGCTGCAGCACCGTGGCCAGGAGAGCGCGGGCATCGCCTCGGCGGATGGTACGCGCATCCGCACGTCGCGCGCGATGGGCTACGTCAACGACGCCTTCGACAGCGACACGCTGGCGAAGCTGACGGGCCACCTCGCGGTCGGGCACGTGCGCTATTCCACGGCGGGGGAGAGCCGGCTCGCCAACGCCCAGCCGATCGTCATCGACAGCGCGCACGGCCAGCTCGCGCTCGGTCACAACGGCAACCTGATCAACGCCGGCGAAGTGCGCGACGCGCTCGTGCGCGAAGGCGCCATCTTCCAGACCAGCACCGACAGCGAGATCGTCGTGCATCTGTTCGCGCGGTCGAAGGCCGAGAACGTCGAGAACGCGATCGTGGAAGCGATTGGCCAGGTGCGGGGGGCCTACTCCTTCGTGCTGATGACCAAGGACCGTATCGTCGGCGTCCGCGACCCGCACGGCTTCCGCCCGCTCGCCCTCGGACGGCTCGGTGACGCCTGGGTGATCTGCTCGGAAACCTGCGCCATGGACCTCATCGGCGCCACCTACATACGCGACGTCGAGCCGGGCGAGATGGTGATCGCCAACGCGCACGGTCTGCGGTCGATCAAGCCCTTCCCGCCGGCGAAGCACTCGCAGTGCATCTTCGAGCACGTGTACTTCTCGCGGCCCGACAGCTATGTGTTCGGGGAGAGCGTCAACGAGGTGCGCACCGAGTTCGGACGGCGGCTGGCGCGCGAATCGGGTGTGCCCGCCGACGTGGTGGTGCCGATTCCCGATTCCGGCGTGTGTGCCGCCGTCGGCTTCGCGGATCAGTCGGGGATTCCCATGCGAATGGGTCTGATTCGCAATCATTATGTGGGCCGCACGTTCATCCAGCCGCAGCAGTCGATTCGCCACTTCGGCGTGCGCGTGAAGCTCAATCCCGTGAAGAGCATCCTGAGCGGCAGGCGCGTGGTGCTGGTGGACGATTCGATCGTGCGCGGCACGACCAGCCGCAAGATTGTCCGCATGGTGCGCAGCGCCGGCGCCCGTGAAGTCCACATGCGCATCAGCTGCCCGCCGACGATCTCGCCGTGCTTCTACGGCGTGGATACGCCACGCCGCTCCGAGCTGATTGCGGCGACGCACACGCTCGAAGAGATCCGCAAGTACCTCGACGCCGACAGCGTGGCCTACCTCAGTCTCGACGGGCTCACTGAATCGGTGCCGAGCGGCAAGACGCGGTACTGCACCTCGTGCTACACCGGCGTCTATCCGGTGGCGTTCCCGCGCGACGAGACCGCCTATCTGCAGCTGGCCCTCAAGCTCAATCCCGAGCCTGCGCCCCCATTGTCGCCGCAGCCCGTGACCACGACCGGCTTCGAAGGAGAGGACCTGCCCGGCTCGGCCGCACCGTCGCTCGCCGGCGTGGGGTCGCCGCGCGGCGGCCGCCGCGCGGACTGAGGGCAGCGCCTCATGGACTACAAGGCGTCGGGCGTCGACATCGACGCCGGCAACGAAGCCGTCCGCCGCATCCGCGGCCTGGCGCGCTCGACCTTCACGCCGGCCGTCCTTTCCGACATCGGATCGTTCGGCGGCCTCTTCCGCCTCGAGCCAGGACGCTTCCGCGATCCGGTGCTCGTCGCGAGCGCCGACGGCGTCGGCACGAAACTGAAAGTGGCCTTCATGGCCAACACGCACACCTCGGTCGGCGTGGATCTCGTCAACCACTGCGTCAACGACATCCTGGTGCAGGGCGCGGAGCCGCTCTTCTTCCTCGACTATCTCGCGACGGGCCGCCTGCGCCCCGAGGTGGCCGAGTCGATCGTCGGCGGCATGGCGGCCGCCTGCCGCGAGAGCGGGTGCGCGCTGCTCGGCGGCGAGACGGCCGAGATGCCGGGCTTCTACGCCGACGGGGAATACGACCTGGCCGGCTTCATCGTCGGTGCCGCCGATCGCGAGCGGCTCATCACCGGCCGCGGCATTACCGAGGGCGATGTGCTCATCGGCGTGCCGTCGAGTGGCCTTCACACCAACGGCTATTCGCTGGCCCGGCGCATCGTGTTCGATGAGCTCGGGCTCGGCGTCGACAGCTACGTGGCGGCGCTGGGGCGCACGGTGGGCGAGGCGCTGCTCGAGCCGCACCGGTCGTATCTGGGGCTGGTGCGGCCGCTCCTCGACGGCGAACTGATCAAAGGCATGGCCCACATCACCGGCGGCGGTATCACCGACAATCTGCCCCGCGTGCTGCCGCCCTCCACGGTGGCGCGCGTGGACCTGTCGCGCTGGGAGGTCCCGCCGCTCTTCACGTGGCTGATGGCGCAGGGGCGCGTGCCGCTCGATGACATGCTCCGCACTTTCAACATGGGGATCGGCCTCATCATCGTGACCTCGCCGGCCAAGGCGGAGCACGTGATCGAGGAACTCGCCGCGCGCGGCGGGCATGCCCGCGTGATCGGCGACGTCGTGACCGGTGCCGGACCGTCGGTGGCCTACGCCGGCGGCTTTCCGGCGGCGTGAACGCCGTGTCCGCTGGAGCCGCGGCGAAGGCGGAGCGTTTTTCGTCCCGCCGCCTCGGCGTGCTCGTGTCGGGCCGCGGCAGCAACCTGCAGGCACTCATCGACGCCATCGCCGACGGGCGCCTCGACGCCTCGATCGCGGTCGTCCTGTCGAATGTGGCCGGTGCGGGCGGCCTGGACCGGGCTCAGCGTGCGGGAATCGAAACCGTTGTCGTCGATCACCGCGGCTGGCCGTCGCGCGACGACTATGACCGCGCCCTCGTCGACGAGCTGCGCGCGCGAGACGTCGATCTGGTGTGCCTGGCCGGGTTCATGCGCCGCATCGGCGCCTCGGTGATCGACGCGTTTCCCGATGCCATCGTCAACATCCATCCCTCGCTGCTGCCATCGTTCCCGGGGCTCCACGCCCAGCGGCAGGCGCTCGCGCACGGCGTGAAGGTGAGCGGCGTCACCGTTCACCTCGTGACCGCGGAGCTCGACGCCGGGCCGATTATCGTGCAGCGCGCCGTGCCCGTGCTCGAGAGCGATACCGAGGAGACGCTGGCGGCGAGGATTCTGCCGGAAGAACACCAGGCCTATCCGGAGGCCGTGCAGCGGATCCTTGACGGCCACTGGATCGTGGATGGCCGTCGGTTCGAGAAGGCTTAGGGCTTAGGGCGTGGTCAGCTTTCTTCCGCCCGAGAGTACGCTCGTCACCAGCGTCCACTTCAAGCGCTAGCAAGCGTTCCACGCCTTAAGCCTTAAGCCCTAGGCCCTAGGCCCTAGGCCCACGCCTGTAAACTAGCGCCCTATGGAGCTCTACGACGAACTGGCCTGGCGCGGCCTGGTGTATGACGCCACCGAAGGCCTGCGCGAGGTGATTCGCGACACCACGCTCACCGCTTACGTCGGCTTCGACCCGACCGCCGCCAGCCTGCACGTCGGGTCGCTCCTGCCAGTGATGGCGCTGGCGCGCCTGCAGCGGTGCGGCCACTCACCGATCGGCATCGTCGGCGGCGGGACTGGCCTGATCGGCGACCCCAGCGGGAAGAGCGTCGAGCGCACGCTCATGACGATCGAACAGGTCGAGGCGAACGTCGCCGGCATCCGTGGTCAGCTCGAACGCTTCCTCGACTTCGACGTGCCGCGGAATCCCGCCCGTCTGGTGAACAACGCCGAGTGGCTGACGGCGCTGAGCGCGATGGAGTTTTTGCGTGACGTCGGCAAGTACTTCACGGTGAACGCGATGCTCGCCAAGGAATCGGTGAAACGTCGGATCGACGGCGAAGACGGCATCTCGTACACCGAGTTCAGCTACTCGCTATTGCAGGCCTACGACTTCCTCGTGCTGCACGATCGGTTCGGCTGCACGCTGCAGCTCGGGGGCAGCGATCAGTGGGGCAACATCGTGGCCGGCATCGATTTGATCCGCCGCGTGCGGGGCGCGAAAGCCCACGGCCTGGTGATGCCGCTGCTCACGACGGCGTCGGGTGCGAAGTTCGGCAAGACCGAGGGCGGCGCCGTGTGGCTCGACGCCACGCTCACGTCGCCGTACGAGTTCTATCAGTTCTGGTTCAACACCGACGATCGTGACGCCGTGCGGTATCTGAAGTTCTTCACCTTCCTCGATCAGCCCGCGGTCACCGAGCTCGACGCGGCGAGCGCGAAAGAGCCCGAGAAGCGCCACGCGCAGCGCGCGCTCGCGCGCGAGGTCACGCGACTCGTGCACGGCCAGGACGCGGTCGTCGAGGCGGAGGCGGCGGCCGAGAAGCTGTTTCGCGGCGATCTGTCAGCCATGTCGATGACGGAACTGCTGCAGATCTTCAGCAACGTCCCGTCCTGCGATCTGACGACGGCTGAAACGGGATGGACGATGACGGAGCTCCTGGCTGCGGGCGGCGTCGCGGGTTCCAAGAGCGAGGCTGCCCGCCTCGTGAAAGGCGGCGGCATCACGCTGAACGGACGGCGCGTGGCGGACGACAAAGAGCGGGTGCTGCCGGCGCAGGCCATCGAAGGGCGCATCTTCGTGATTCGAAAGGGAAAACGCGACAACTTTCTCATCCGACTCGTCAGCGCCTGAGACTGGTTGTTGACACGCCCTGGCAGGCCGTCCTATGATTCGTAAGTTCGCTGGGTGGTTGCCATACGCACCGAGCGGGTCCGAGCGGACCCCAGTGTTGCGGAGAGCAAGCGCCAGAAGCGGCGGGCCCCTTCCGGGTTAGCCAGTTTCCAGGTGGTTCTCAGGTCCAGTCGATCGGACAGAGTTTCCGGCAGTGAAATTAAGGCTTGACAAGGGTAAGTTGGCTCTGTAGTCTTGAAAGGTTCCCCCAAAAACGACCCATCTGGGTTGCAAACGTGGGAACCTCGGCGAGGCTCGGGATGCAGCGCTGCGGTGCAGCGTAGCCGTCTGGACCTGGTTGGGCTTCCGGTTCTTTGAAAACTAGATAGAGCGTGCAAGCACTTAACGTGGCTTGACTGCGCTGGTTCCTGTTCGTAAGAACAGGAGTCGAGCAAGGTTGAGCCACCCGTCGAGTGTCAGCGAGTGGCGCTCCGAAGCCCGCAAGGGTGGAGGTGCGAACCACTTACCAACACGAGTAAGACAACAACGCAAGAGCCAAGTCAACAGGCGATCGCGTTAACAAGTTGTTGCAGTGGCCCGCAAGGGCAGCCCGCGCGCCCTCGGGCGCGCATCGGTAACACTGCACGGCAAATTAACATGAGAGTTTGATCCTGGCTCAGAATCAACGCTGGCGGCATGCCTAACACATGCAAGTCGAACGCGGTTACCGCAGCTCCGCAAGGAATTGTGGTGACTGAGTGGCGAACGGGTGAGTAACGCGTGGGTGACCTACCTTCGAGTGGGGGATAACGTCCCGAAAGGGACGCTAATACCGCATGACATCCTGCCTTTGAACAGGCGGAGATCAAAGCTGGGGATCGCAAGACCCGGCGCTTGATGAGGGGCCCGCGTCCGATTAGCTAGTTGGCGAGGTAACGGCTCACCAAGGCGACGATCGGTATCCGGCCTGAGAGGGCGGACGGACACACTGGGACTGAGACACGGCCCAGACTCCTACGGGAGGCAGCAGTGGGGAATTGTTCGCAATGGGCGCAAGCCTGACGACGCAATGCCGCGTGGAGGATGAAGGTCTTCGGATTGTAAACTCCTGTTGCCAGGGACGAATGGCTTCGACCTAATACGTCGAAGTATGACGGTACCTGGTGAGGAAGCCCCGGCTAACTCTGTGCCAGCAGCCGCGGTAATACAGAGGGGGCGAGCGTTGTTCGGAATTACTGGGCGTAAAGGGCGCGTAGGCGGCCCGCTAAGTCGAACGTGAAATCCCCAGGCTCAACCTGGGAACTGCGTCCGATACTGGCAGGCTTGAATCCGGGAGAGGGATGTGGAATTCCAGGTGTAGCGGTGAAATGCGTAGATATCTGGAGGAACACCGGTGGCGAAGGCGGCATCCTGGACCGGTATTG
>Ga0210380_10000024_pt1 | contig 122444 bp, 96 predicted proteins | sample PLM4_5_coexredo_FD_155476 | JGI IMG/M metagenome (GOLD analysis project Ga0210380, IMG submission 155476) | Groundwater sediment microbial communities from an aquifer in East River, Colorado, USA - PLM4_5_coex redo | ecosystem: Environmental > Terrestrial > Soil > Riparian zone | place: USA...
TAAGCCGGCGCGGGAGCCGGGCCGCTTCGAGGCGGCTTCAGCCGCAGCCCGACTTTCAGTCGGTCAGAAATCTACCGGCTTTAGCCGGTAGTCTTTAACTGGAATAGCCGCGCTGCATCGCGGCCGCGTCGAGCGGCAGCATGGCCACGCCATCGACCACCGCCATCAGCGGTCGCGTAGCGCGGCGCGAGTCGAACGCCTTCAGATAGCGGCGGCACGCGTCGCAGCCGTAGACGCGATAGAGACCGTCGCTGGTTCCGAAGGAGGTGATGCGGGCGCGATCGCCGTTGAGACAGAACGGACACGTCACCGCGTCGAACCGCCAATGCAGCAGACAGCGTCCGCACACCAGGTGGCGGTCTCCCTGCGCGTCGAGTGTTGCCAGGTCGGGCTCGCCGCCACAGAGCGGGCAGTGCGCGTACGTCCATGTCGCCAGGTCGCTGCGCCGCTGCAGCACCTCGGCACAGCGAAAGAGAAACGGGCGCATCGCCAACGCCAGCACGTGGCCGACGATTTCCGGTTCGGGCGCGGCGGCCGGCGGCAGGGCAGGAGCAACGACGCTGGCGGCGCTCACCGCCACCCGCTCAGCGGCGCGCCGGTACCAGCGCCCAGCCACCTCCAGCAGCTGGTCGCCTCGGCCCAGCGTGTGGACCAGCTGAAACTCCTCGGCATCCAGAGCATCAAAGCGATGGAGGACATCCGCCGTCTGGCGGACCAGCAGGCGGAGGTCGGTCAAATCGAGCGGAATCTGCTCGAACCGGAGGAGCGGCCGGCCCTCCAACTGATGGCGCTGAAAGACCTTGGGGTCGAGGTCGAGTGGCGGCAGGGGCACGCGGCCCTGCACCCGACGCTGGAGTTCGAGCAGCTCGATGTGCATGTCCACCGCGCCGGCGAGCTCCGGGTGACGGGTCTTGAGGGCTCGCAGTTCGGTGACCTCGCGGGACTCGGCACGAGGGGATCGGGTAGGTGGACCTGGCACGGGCCGATCATACAGGGCGACGGCCCGTGCAGAACGGCCCAGTGAAGCGGGCGAAACGGCATGGCGCGGGCGATAATTCGAGGGGATGCGGATCCTTATGGTGGCCTCTGAGGCCGTGCCGTTTGCCAAAACCGGGGGGCTGGCGGACGTGGTGGGTGCGTTGCCCCGGGCGCTGGTCAGACTTGGCCACGAAGTGGAAGTCGTGATTCCACGCTATCGCGGGGTCACTGCGGGCGAAAGGGTGGGCCGCATCACCGTCAACCTGGGCACTCAGCCGCTCGACGCCGGCGTCCATGCCGTGTTCGCTGACGGCGTGCGCACGGTGTTCATCGATCAGCCCGCGTACTTCGATCGCGAGGGTATCTACGGCACGCAGGGGCAGGATTTCGCCGACAACCCCGAGCGCTTCGCGTTCCTGGCGCACGCGGCGCTCCGGTGGGCGGCGCTGACCGGCGCGCGGTACGACGTGATCCACGCGCACGACTGGCAGGCCGGGCTGGTCCCGGTGATCCTGTCGATGGCGACGCACGGCGCACCGGCGCTGTCGCGCGTGCCGGTCGTGTTCACGATCCACAACCTCGCCTACCAGGGCGTGTTCGAGAGCGAATGGTTGCCGCGGCTCGGCCTGGGCAGTTCGCTGATGCGGGTGGACGGCATGGAGTACTGGGGCCGCATCAGTTTTCTCAAAGCGGGCATCGTGTTCAGCCGCCTGGTGACGACGGTGAGCCCGCGCTACGCGGAGGAGATCCAGACGGCTCAGTACGGCTTCGGCTTCGACGGCATCCTGCGCGAACGCGCCGGGAAGCTCGTCGGGATCCTCAACGGCATCGACTACGACCGGTGGGATCCGGCGCGCGACCCGCACCTGCCCGCGCCGTACAGCGTCGACCATCTCGACGGCAAGGCGGCGGCGAAGCGGCGGGTGCTCGAAGTGTTCGGGTTCCCGGTGAACGAGACGACGCTTTCGCGCCCGCTCATCGGGATGGTGTCGCGGCTCGTCGATCAGAAGGGCTTCGATCTGCTGCAGGCGGTGGCCGACCAGTTGCCGAGTCTCGAGGCCTCGTTCGTGCTGCTCGGCACCGGCGACCGGCGCTACGAGGATTTGTGGCGCGGCCTGGCACGCCGGTTTCCCGACGTGGTGGCCGTGCACATCGGGTTCGACGAAGGGCTGGCCCATCTGATCGAGGGCGGGTCGGACATTTTCCTGATGCCGTCGCAGTTCGAGCCCTGCGGGTTGAATCAGATGTACAGCCTGCGCTACGGGACCGTGCCGTTGGTGCGAGCCACCGGGGGGCTGTACGATACGGTGAGCAACTACGACCCCGAAACGGGCGAGGGCACGGGATTCACCTTCGGCGACTACTCGCCGGAGGCGCTGCTTGGCACGTTGCGGTGGGCCCTGAGCGTCTATCAGCAGCGGGACGCGTGGCGGCATCTGCAGCGGACCGGCATGCGGCAGGACCATTCGTGGGATTCGTCGGCGCGCGCGTACGTCCAAGTGTACGAGCGTGCCCGTAGTATCAGCTGAGGCGAAGGAGTAGAGACCGATGGCATCCGACAAAGTGAAGACGTTTACCGACAGCAACTTCGGCGACGAAACCAGCAAGGGGCTGGTGCTCGTGGATTTCTGGGCCGAGTGGTGCGCGCCGTGTCGCCGGCTTGCGCCCACCGTCGATGCGATCGCGTCGGATTACGACGGCCGTGTGACGGTGGCCAAGATGAACGTCGACGAAAACCCCGAGGTGCCCGGCAACTACGCCATCCGCGGTATTCCGACGCTGCTGCTCTTCAAGGACGGCGCGCTGGCGGAGACCGTCGTCGGCCTGCAGTCGAAGGAAGACCTCGCGGCCATGATCGAAAGGCATCTCTGATGGCCGAGCATCGGGTGGTGATCATCGGATCAGGGCCGGCGGGCCTCACGGCGGCCCTCTACACTGCCCGCGCCAACCTCAAGCCCCTCCTCATCGAGGGGCTCGAGGCCGGTGGCCAGCTCATGCTGACTACGATGGTCGAGAACTGGCCCGGGTTCCGCGAAGGCATCATGGGCCCGGATCTCATGGCCGAGATGCGGGCGCAGGCCGAGCGGTTCGGCGCCGAGATCATCCAGGGCAACGTCGCCAAGGTGGATCTCAGCCAGCGGCCGTTTCCGATCTTGGTGGCCGGCGGGCGCTCGGTCATCGCCGACGCCTTGATCATCGCGACGGGCGCCTCGGCGCGCTGGCTCGACATCGGCTCCGACCGGAAGCTCTCGGGGCATGGCGTGTCCACCTGCGCGACGTGCGACGGCTACTTCTTCCGCGGCAAGCCAATCGCGGTCGTCGGCGGCGGAGACTCGGCGATGGAAGAAGCCATCTATCTGACGCGCTTCGCGTCGAAGGTGATCCTGATCCACCGGCGCGACACGCTGCGGGCGTCGAAGATCATGCAGGACAAGGCGTTCGCCAATCCCAAGATCGAGTTCATGTGGGATTCGGAGATCGACACCGTGAACGACGTCGAGAAGGGCGAGGTGACGGGCGTCACGGTGCGCAACCTCAAGACCGGCGCGCTGACCAACGTCGCGCTCGACGGCGTCTTCATCGCCATCGGCCACACACCCAACACGGGGCTCTTTACCGGGCAGATGGAGCTCGACGAGAACGGCTACATCGTCACGCACTCGGGCAGCCGCACGAGCGTGCCCGGCGTGTTTGCGGCCGGCGACGTGCAGGACCACGTCTACCGTCAGGCGATCACGGCCGCCGGGTCGGGCTGCATGGCGGCCATCGACGCCGAGCGGTTCCTCGAAGGCCTGCCCGGACACGCGGCCGAGAGCGGCGCGTCCACGACGGCGGCCGCAGCGCACTAGTCCCGCGGCTCACATGTGTAGAGCCGCGGATTGGCTCAGGGCTCACGGCTCGAGCAAGAGTTTTGCAGCAGGAGCCATTGCCTGAGCCCTGAGCCCTGAGCCATGAGAGATACGGATCCGCTCCTGGTCTTGCTCGACACCTCCTACAACCGGACGTCGTGGCACGGGGTGAACCTGCGCGGATCGCTGCGCGCCGTGTCGCTCGACGCGGCGGCGTGGCGCCCGGCTCCTGATGCCCACAACGTCTGGGAGCTGATGGTCCACGCGGGGTACTGGAAGTACGCGGCGTGGCGGCGTCTCACCGGCGCCAGGCGCGGCTCGTTTCCGCTCGACGGCTCCAACTTCTTCGCGCGTCCGATCGAGGCCACTGAGCGTGGGTGGCGGGCAGACCTCCGCCTGCTCGACACGATGCATCGAAATCTCCGAGCGGCGGTGGCCGATACGAAGGGGCGTACGCTCGCCGCGCGCCTGCCGGGCAGCAAGGTGACGCGGCTCCGGCTCATCACCGGCGTCGCGGCCCACGACGTGTATCACGCCGGTCAGATCCAGCTGCTCAAGAAGCTCTACTCGCTGCGTCGCGGCGCGCGCTGACGTGCCACGCACGGCTCCCTTTGGCGGCGTGCGGTGGCAGCGTGCCGCCGCCTGGATTGCGTCGCTGGCGATCGTGTTCTGCTCGCCGCTCATTGGCGATCTCCGGCTGGCGCTGCTGCAGGCGTTTCCGCGCCACTACGTGGCCATCATCTCAACGGCGGTCATGGCTGGAGGCGTGCTTCTGCTTGGCCTCTGCCTCCGCGTCATTACGACCGAGCGCCCGCGGCGCATCGGCCTGCTCGGCCTCGCGGCCGTGCTGGCCGCCTGGTCGTTTGCCGCGCTGCGCTCCGGCAACGCGAACGTGGATGCGGTGGAGGCGTTTCACTTCGTCGAATACGGCGTGCTCACGGTTCTGTTCTTTCCCGTCTGGCAGCCTGGCGCGCGCTGGGAGGCGTACGTCGAGGCGACGCTGGCCACCACGGTGGTCGGAGTCGCGGATGAGTGGTTCCAGTGGTTCGTGCCGGGCCGTGCCGGTGAATGGCACGATGTGCTGTTCGACCTGCTCGCCACCGCCTCCGGCCTCCTGCTCTGTCTGGCTCTTGACGTCCGCGGCCGCTTCCCCAGTGGCGGCGGGTCTTTAGACCCGCCCCAGAGGAGAGGCCGCAGGCTGGGCCTGGGCGCCGCAGTCGTCATCCTGCTCCTCGGCGCGTTTATCGCCACCATTCATCTCGGCAGCGAGATTCATGATCCTGGCATCGGCACGTTCCGCTCGCGCTTTTCGGCCGATCGCCTGCGCGAACTTGGCGATGAGCGCACGCGCCGCTGGGCCGGCGGGTCGCCACCCGTCGTGGGACGCTACGGCCGCGAGGATCAATACCAAGCCGAAGCGCTGTGGCACGTGCGCCGCCGCAACTTCGGCATGGACCCGGATCGCCGGGGCGATCCGATCGAGCTCGACATCGCCTGGCGCGAGAATCAGATCCTGGACGCCTATTTCGCTTCGGTGATGTCGGCGCCGCCGGCACCCGGCACGACAGGGCACCGCCTCGCGCCCGAACAGCTGGCGGCGGTGGATGCCGCCCGCGCGCGCGGTACCGCGCCGTTCGTCAGCGACGCCGAGGCGATGCCGATCTACGTCTGGCCGCCGATGGTGTGGTGGATTGGCGTGGCGAGCGTGGCCGCCGCCGCGCTCGTGGCCGGCGTGATGCTCGACCGCGCTCGCGTGGCTCGTGAGCACACGAACGTCGAGGACGGTCTGTAGACCGCCCTGACCGTTGTGACATGTGGAGAGTTGAATCATGCGTGACACCGTGAAATCCATCGAAGACGAGTACCTGCGCTACAAGGCGCTCGGCGAATCCGCGCTCGCGCAGGTCGCCGATCCCGATCTGTCGAAAGAGCCGCCCGGCAACGGCAATTCCCTCGCGGCCCTCGTGTGGCACATCGCCGGCAACCTGGAATCGCGCTTCACCGACTTCCGGACCTCCGATGGTGAGAAGCCCACGCGTGATCGCGACAGCGAGTTCGTCCCGCGCGAGGTGGCGCGCACCGAGCTCCTCGACAAGTGGGAGAGCGGATGGAGTCCACTCCTCGCAGAAGTGAAGGTGTTGATCGACGCCGACCTCGCGGCCACCGTCGTGATTCGCACCCAACCGCTCCGGATTGATCAGGCGCTCGAGCGATCGCTGGCTCACGCGGCGTACCATGTCGGGCAGATGGTGTACCTGGCCAAGCTGTGGGTCGGCGATCGTTGGGACTCGCTGAGCATCCCGATGGGCCAGTCGGCGACGTTCAACGCCCGTCTGGCGGCCTCGAAGGTGCCGTACAGCGCCACCGCTCACGCGACGCCTGCCGATCGCGACGCCGGACGCCGTTGACGCTCCGGCGCCCCTGGCGCTGGGTGCTGGTCGCGCTGGCCCTCGCGGCGATGGTGCTGGGCGTGTGGGCCTTCTGGCTCGAGCCCGCAAGCCTGACCGTGGCCGAGGAACGTCTGCTCCTGCCGGCCCGCCTCGGCGGCTCGCTGGGCCTTGCCGTGCTGACGGATCTGCATGTCGGGTCGCCGTTCACGGCCTCGATCGGCTCCGGCAGATCGTGGACCGCACCAACGCCGTGCGGCCCGACGTCATCTGCCTGCTCGGGGACCTCGTGATCCAGTGCGTCGCGGGCGGCCGCTTCGTGACGCCCGAGGCGATAGCCGCCGAGCTCGGCCGCCTCAAGTCTCGAGCAGGTATCGTGGCCGTCCTTGGTAACCACGATGCCTGGATGGATCACGATCGCATGCAACGCGCGCTCGAGCGCTCCGGGATACCCGTGGTGGAAGAACGAGCCGTGCGTCTCAGCACACCTGAGGGGTCCGGTGTGGCGCGCGTTACGCAGCGGGCCACGTCGTCGAGGACGGCCGGCACCTCTATGTGGCCACGGGTATCGGCACGAGCCTCGTGCCAGTGAGGTTCCGCGTGCCGCCGGCGATCACCCTCCTGGTCGTCGCGGGGGAGTAGCGCTGGTGACGATGGGAGCGGACGGGCGATGACCGGGGCGCCGCCGTGATATATACCCGGCGTCGCACCTGCTGACGAAAGGCGACCGTCGTCATGATCCCATCCGCCGTCCGTCACATCGCCACCTCCCTGGTCATGGCCGTCGCGTGCACCGGGCCCGCCGCGGCCGACGACATCACCGTGATGACGTCAGGCACATTCACCGCCGCCTATCTCGAGCTTGCGCCACGCTTCGAACGGGCCAGCGGCCACAGACTGGTGACGGCCACCACGTCGATGGGCGTTGGCCAGGAGTCGATTCCCAGCCGGCTGCAGCGCCGTGAGACGGCCGACGTCGTCATCGTCGATGACGCGGCGCTCGAACAGTTAGTCGCCTCCGGATTGATCCTGAGCGGCACCCGCGTGCCGTTGGCGCGGTCGGGTATCGGCCTGGCCGTACGCGCCGGCGCGCCAAAGCCGGACATCGGGTCGCTCGACGCGCTGCGCAGGACGCTGCTGCAGGCGAAGTCGGTGGCCTACTCCGCCAGCGTGAGCGGCCGTTACCTGTCGACCGAGCTCTATCAGCGCCTCGGGATCGCCGAGGCGATGGCGGCCAAGAGCCGGCAGATCGATCGCGAGCGCGTGGGCGCGGTGGTCGCGCGGGGAGAGGCCGAGCTCGGTTTCCAGCAGACGAGCGAGCTCCTGGCCGTGCCGGGCATCGACTACGTCGGGCCGCTGCCGCCCGAGGTGCAGCGCGTCAGCGTGTTCTCGGCGGGCGTGGCCGCGGCGTCGCAGCATCCCGACGCCGCCCGCGCGCTCATCCGGTTTCTCGCCTCGCGCGAGTCGGCTCCGGTCGTTGCCAAGAGCGGCCTCGAGCCGATGGCAGTCGCACCAGTGCCGGTCTCCAGCGCTCGGGCCGCGCGATCGGGAACCGAGGTGTACGCAAGCCACTGCGCTTCATGCCACGACCAGACCGGCCCTCGTATCCCATCACGGGAGGCGCTGGCGAGGATGTCGCCGGCCCGCATTCTGCGCACGCTTGATTTCGGGTTGATGATGAGCATCGCCTATCCGCTGACGCGCGCCGAGCGCGAGGCGGTGGCCTCGGAGCTCGGCACGGGCAGCGACGAAGCCGCACTGCCGGCGAGTGCGAAGTGCGACGCCCGGCGGGCGATCCTCAGGGGGAACACGCGCGCGGCGTGGACCGGCTGGTCGCCGTCGGCGTCGAACACGCGATTCCAGCCGCCGGAGGCTGCCGGCCTGCGCGCCGCCGACGTGCCGCGTCTGGAGCTGAAGTGGGCGTTCGCCTTTCCCGGCGACGTCACGGCGTTCGCGGCGCCGACCGTCCTCGGCGGCACGCTGTTCGTGGGCAGCGCCGCCGGCACGGTGCAGGCCCTCGACGCCGCGACCGGCTGCGTGCACTGGCAGTACCAGGCCGGAGGGCCGGTGCGCGCGGCGATGACCGTGGCGAGTGACGGCGGCAATCGGGCGCTCCTCTTCAGCGATCAGAACGGCTGGGTGTATGCGGTCGACGCGCGCACCGGCAGGGCCAAGTGGACGATCCGCGTCGAAGCGCACGAGGCCACGCGGCTGACCGGGTCGTTCGCGGTCCACGACGGTCTCGCGTTCGTGCCGGCGGCGTCGTGGGAGGAAACCCGCTCGATCGATCCCGCCTACGTCTGCTGCACCTTCCGCGGCAGCGTCACCGCTGTTCGCGTGCGCGACGGAACGATCGCGTGGAAGACCTATCTGGTGGACGAGCCTCGCAAGACCGGGACGACGGCGACGGGCACCGACACATTCGGCCCGTCGGGCGCGGGAGTCTGGTCGGCTCCCACCGTCGATGCCGCGCGCGGCGTGCTTTACGTGACGACGGGCGACAACTATTCACATCCGGCGACCGCGTCGAGCGACGCGGTCATGGCGCTGGATCTCAAGACCGGGCGGATCGTGTGGACGCGGCAGACCACGCCGGGCGACGTCTACAACTCGGCGTGCGGCGGGCGCGGGCCGAACTGTCCGGCGTCGAACGGGCCCGACTTCGACTTCGGTTCCTCCGCGATTCTCGTGACGACCGCCGTCGGGCGCGACGTGCTGGTGGCCGGGCAGAAGTCCGGCGTGGTGTATGCCCTCGACCCCTCCAAGCAGGGCGCGCTGCTGTGGCAGGTGCGGGTGGGCGCCGGCGGCACCAACGGCGGCGTGCAGTGGGGCATGGCCAGCGATGGCCGCCACGTCTACGCCGCGGTGTCCGACGTGGGGCGTCAGCCGGGCGGCATCGGTGGCGCCGCCCCGCTCGGCAACGCATCCCTCCACCCGCAGCAGGGCGGGGGATTGACGGCGATCGACGTGCTCGACGGCCGCAAGGTGTGGACGGCACCGGGCGTCGCCTGTGCGCCGCCGCGCCCGGGCTGCAGCCCGGCGCAGCCGGCGGCGGTGACCGCGATCGACGGCGTGGTGTTCTCGGGCGCGCTGGACGGGCACCTGCGCGCGTTCTCGACCACGGACGGCCGGGTGCTGTGGGACGTGGATACGGCGAGACGCTACGACACGATCAATGGCGTCCAGGGCGAAGGCGGGTCGCTCGACGGTGCGGGGCCCGTCGTGGCCGGCGGCATGGTGTTCGTGAACTCGGGCTATCCCCGGTTCGGCGGCATGCCCGGCAACGTGCTCCTGGCCTTCGCGCCGGGTCCAGGCCCTACGCCTAAGCCCTAAGCCCTAGGCCGACGTACGGCTCTCTCGATCAAGGGAGCCGACAGGCCACTAGTCGATCCAGCCGCCGCCGACGACCAGATCGCCGTCGTAGAACACAGCCGCCTGACCGGGCGTGACGGCCGAGAGCGGCTCGTCCGACTCGAACGTCGCGCGGCCGCCCGGAAGTGTGCGCACCCGTCCGGCGGCGGCGCGATGCCGATGCCGGATCTGCGCGCGTACTGGCCGCCACTCGTCGGGCGCGGCACCGCAGGTCCAGTTGACCAGCGACGCGGTCAAGCTCCGCCGCTCGAGCGCCTCACGCGGACCCACCGTCACCTGACCGGACTCGGCGTCGATGCGCAACACGTAGAGCGGCACCGGCGACGCCACGCCCAAACCCTTGCGCTGCCCGATCGTGAAGCGGTGGACGCCTTCGTGTGCGGCCAGGGCACGGCCGCCCTCGTCGGTCACGACGCCGGTCTTGACCGCCTCCGGCAGTTGCCGCTCGACGAATCCGGCGTAGTCGCCATCGGGGATGAAGCAGATTTCCTGGCTGTCCGGCTTGTCGGCCACGCGCAGCCCGAGCGCGCGCGCGTGCGCCCGAACCTCGGGCTTCGTCAGCCCGCCCACCGGAAATGTGGCGCGCGACAACTGCTGCTGCGAGAGCGAGAACAGGAAGTACGACTGGTCCTTGTCGGGGTCGAGGCCGCGGCGCAGCTGCCACGCCGAGCCGGCGCCAGCCTCGACGCGCGCGTAGTGGCCGGTGGCCACGACCTCGGCGCCCAGCCCCTGGGCGCGCTCGAGCAGCGTCGAGAACTTCAGGTCGCTGTTGCAATGCGCGCAGGGCAGGGGCGTGCGGCCGGCCACGTACTCGCCGACGAAGTTGGCCACGACCGTCTGCTGGAACTGGCGCTCGAAGTTCAGGATGTAGTGCGGGATGCCGATCGCGGTCGCAACGCGCGCGGCGTCGTACAAATCGTCGAGCGAACAGCAGCTGCCGAACGCCTGCGTGCCGCTCTGGTCGTAGAGCTGCATCGACAGGCCGACGACGTCGTGCCCCTCGGCCGCGAGGATCGCGGCGGCGACTGACGAGTCCACGCCGCCCGACATCGCGACGACGACGCGCATTGGTGGAGCCACTTAGCCGCGCACCGGTGTCCGCGTCAGGCTGCGGAGCTTGTCGACGACGTCCGGCAGGACGGCCACCACCCGATCGACCTCGGCGTCGGTGTTGGCGGCACCCAGACTGAATCGGATCGAGTTCTGGGTGCGGTGCGCCGGCAGCCCCATCGCCTTGAGCACATGCGACGGCTCGAGTGTGCCAGAGGAACACGCCGAGCCGGTGGAGACGGCAATGCCTTCGAGATCGAGCGCGATGAGGAGCGACTCGGCCTCGACGCGATCGAAGCTGATGTTCGTCGTATTCGGCACACGGGTGACCGGGTCGCCGTTGACCGCAGTGCCCGGCACAGCGGCCAGGATGCGCTGCTCGAGGCGGTCGCGCAGCGCCGCGAGCCGTGCACCCTCCGCGGCCATCTGGGCCAGCGCCAGCCGCGCGGCCACACCCATCCCGACGATGCCCGCCACGTTCTCGGTCCCGGCCCGCCGCCCGCGCTCCTGCTTGCCCCCGGTCATGAACGGGAGGAGCCGGAGCCCGCGGCGGACCCAGATGGCGCCGACCCCTTTCGGGCCGTAGAACTTGTGAGCCGAGAGCGACAACAGATCGACGCCGAGCGCCTTGACGTTCACCGGAATCTTGCCGGCCGTCTGAACGGCGTCGGTGTGGACGACTGCGCCGCGAGCCTTGGCCAGCCGGGCCAGTTCGGCGACCGGCTGGATCGTCCCGATCTCGTTGTTGGCGTGCATGATCGTCACGACCGCCGTCTGGTCGGTCAGAGACGCCATCAACGCCTCGGCGGTCGCCAGGCCACTTCCGCCCACTGGCAGGAGCGTCGTCTGCCAACCCCGGCGCGCCAGCGACTTCAGGGTGTTCAGCACCGCCTCGTGCTCGATGCCGCTGGAGACGAGGTGCCGCCGGCCGGACGGCTCCAGGGCCTCCGCCGCGCCGCGGATGGCGAAATTGTCGCTCTCGGTCCCGCTGCTGGTGAAAACGACCTCGGTCGGGTCGGCCCCGATCAGATCGGCGACCGCCGACCGGGCCTCGTCCACGACCGCTTTGGCCCGCTGCCCGAAATGGTGGACGCTCGACGGATTGCCGAATTCCTCGCGCAAAACCGCCGACATCCGGTCCGCTACGGCCTCCGCCAAAGGCGTGGTGGCGTTGTGGTCCATGTAGACCCGGGTCATCCCCTGATCGTAGCACTTAGCCCTAAGTCTCAGTTGCAGAGTGACTAGACAAGAATTTTGAACGACCGATATACTCTGTGGGCTCTCGCCCCCGGCATCTCGCCGAGAACCGGTCTGTTGACTGTACGCGGGTGTTCTGGAACCCCAATCGGCCCCGCCAGGCGGAGGATTTTCAATGTGGAAGCGTGACGAAGCGGTGAAACCGACCAGCCAGCCGATCCCCCCGGCCCCGGTCGCATCCAACGCGCAGCCGAGTGCGCCTGTGGCCCTACAGGCTGAGCCCCGGCGGATTGAGAGGGACCTCGTGAACATCGGCAAATCTGTCGTCATCAAGGGCGAACTGAGCGGCAGCGAGGACCTCACGATCGAGGGCCATGTCGAAGGCAAGATCGAGCTGAAGGACCATCTGTTGACGATCGGCCCCAACGGCCGGATCAAGGCGCAGATTTTCGCCAAGACGGTCATCGTCCTCGGCGAGGTCAGCGGCAACGTCAGCGCGTCGGAAAAGGTGGAAATCCGCGACGGCGGTTCCGTGGACGGTGACATCGTGTCGCCGCGGGTGGCCATCGCCGAGGGCGCTCACTTCCGCGGCAGCGTCGACATGCAGAAGAAGGGCGGCGCCATCTCAGCCTCTGCCTCGACGTCGGCCTCGGCCACGACCTCTGCGTCGAGCAGTGCCTCAGTGAAGCCGGCGCCGCAGCCGACCGTCGCGCAGGCCGCACAGCCCGCCGCGCACTGAGCGGGGCTATCCGTCGCTGATCCAGAATGGGCAGTGGCCTTCTCGGATCTCTTCTCCCGCCGGCGCAAGGACGAGCCTGATGTCGACACGGGCGCCGCCAAGGCGCCCGTGCATTCCACCAAGGGGCTGGCGAAGTTCATCGCCGGCCTCACCGGCCGCTCGTCGCCGGTGCTGCTCGATCTGGGCTCGGTCACCGGCTCCAACGTCACCTTCTTCGGCGAGCAACTCGGCTGCAAGATCATCGTCGAGGATTTGTCGAAAGACATCGACCGCGCGGTCAAGGAAAAGACGCTCGCCGACCTGCCCGCACACTTCACGACGCGCTTTTCGCAGGAAGACGGCAGCGTCGACGGTGTGCTCTGCTGGGACCTGTTCGATTATCTCGACAAGCACTCCGCGGCCTCGCTGGCGCAGCAGATCGTGCGCCTGCTCAAACCCGAGGGCGTCGTGCTGGCCTTCTTCAACACGCACGAGCCCAAGGAGTCGGTGGAGGCCCTCTACACCAAGCACGTCGTCGTCGATCAGTCCACGCTGCAGCACCGGCCATATCCCGCGGCGCGCGGCAAACAGCGGCCGTTCCAGAATCGCGACATCCAGCGGATGTTCGAACCGCTGCGCATCACCGAACAGTTCCTGTTGAAGAGCCACATGCGGGAGGTGCTCTTCCGCAAGACGGGCGACGCCGCGGACGCGGACGCCTGATGGACTTCGAGCTCAGCGAAGAACATCGCCTGGTCGAGCAGTCGGTTCGCGAGTGGGCGGGCCGCGAGGTGGCGCCGCGCATCCGCGAGCTCGATCGGGCACACCGGTTCGACCGTGGCCTGCTGCCCCAGATGGCGTCGCTGGGGCTGCTCGGCATCTCGGTGCCGGTGGCGTACGGCGGCTCCGGGATGGATTACACGGCGCTCGGCCTGGCGTGCGAAGAGCTCGAATACGTGGACACGTCGCTGCGCGTGATCCTCTCGGTGCACGTTGGCCTGAACTCGCTCACCCTCCTCAGCTGGGGTACCGACGATCAGAAGGCGCGCTACCTCGTGCCGCAGGCCCAGGGCGAACGCATTGCGACGTTCGGTCTCACCGAGCCCTCGGCCGGCAGCGACGCGCGCGGCATCCAGACCGTTGCGATCAGGAAAGGGGATCGATACGTCCTCAACGGCGAGAAGATGTGGATCTCGCTCGCTGACGTCGCCGATCACGTGCTGGTGTTCGCCTGGACGGATCAGGCCAAGAAAAAGGATCGCGACCCCTCGGGAATGAGCGCCTTCATCGTCGAGCGGGGTTTCCCCGGCTTCTCGAGCGGGACGCTCACGGAGAAGTGGGGCATCCTGGCCGGCAACACCGGCTTCCTCAAGCTGGACGCCGTGGAAGTGCCGGAGGAGAATCGCGTCGGCCTCGAGGGCGAGGGGTTCAAGATCGCCATGTTCGCGCTCGACCAGGGCCGCTTCACGGTGGCGGCCGGCGCGACCGGCCTGATTCGCGCCTGCCGCGACGCCAGCGTCGCCTACGCGAAGCAGCGCAAGACCTTCGGGGTGGAGATCGGCTCGCACCAGCTGGTGAAGGAGATGATTGCCACCATGGAGTCCGATTACCAGGCGGCGCGGCTCCTGTGGCTGCGATCCGCGTGGCTCAAGAACATCGGGCGCCGCAATACCCGTGAGACCGGCTTGGCCAAATGGTTCGCCACCACCGCGTCGGAGCGGGCGGCGGGCGACGCCGTGGAGATCCACGGCGCCAATGGCTATTCCGACGAGTATCCGGTGGGCCGGTTCTATCGCAACTGTAAGGGCGCGGTGATTTACGAGGGTACCCGCGAAATTCACAAGATCATGCAGGCCGATTACCTGCTAGGGTATCGGGAAGACAGGCCCAGCCGCTGCGAGCTGCCGGCCGTGGAGCGCGCACAGTGAGCACCAGCCGTTCGACGTCAACATCCTCGACCGCCGCCGCCGACCAGGCGAACAACGCCTACATCGACTCCGACCTGTCGCTCGATTTCCTCCGCGTGGTGGAGCAGGCGGCCATCGCCTGCGCCCACACGATGGGACAGGGCGACCGGCACCGCTCCGACCAGGTGGCCGTTGAGGCGATGCGGAAGGAGATGGACTCGCTGCCGATCGACGGCACCATCGTCATCGGCGAGGGCGAGCGCGACGAAGCGCCGATGCTTTACATCGGCGAAAAGGTCGGCATGGGCGCGAAAGGCCCGGGTTCGGTGCCGTTTCCCGAAGTGGACATCGCGGTCGATCCGCTCGAGGGCACGAACCTGTGCGCGCTCGGCACGGCCAACGCGCTGGCCGTGCTGGCGGCCTCGGAGCGCGGCGGTCTGCTGCACGCGCCCGACCTCTACATGGAGAAGCTGATTGTCGGCCCGAGCTCGCGCGACGTCGTCGATCTCGATGCGCCCGTGCGGTTCAACCTGCGCGCCATCGCCCAGTCGCTCGGGCGTGGTGTCGAAGACCTGGTCGTCATCGTCCTCGACCGGCCGCGGCACGAGAAGCTGATTGCCGACATTCGCGCCACCGGGGCCCGCATCCGCCTGATCGGCGACGGCGACCTGTCGGCCGGCATCACGGCCGCGGTGATCGGCAGCGGCGTCCATGCCGTGATGGGCATCGGCGGCGCGCCCGAGGGTGTGCTCACAGCGGCCGCGATGCGCTGCCTGGGCGGCGAGATCTTTGCCCGCCTGGTGGTTGACAGTCCGGAGCACGAGGCTCGCTGCCGCGCCATGGGGATCACCGACTTCAAGCGCATCTATAAGTCGAAGGACCTCGCGTCGGGCCAGAACATCGTGTTTGCCGCCACCGGCGTGACCGATGGGACCCTGATGAAGGGCGTGCGTTTCTTCGGCGACGGCACGCGCACGGTGTCGTTGGTGATGCAGACGCATCCGCACCGGATCCGCTTCGTGGACAGCATCCATCTGGTCGAGAACGCCGGCCGCAGCGTGAAGATCCGCTTCTAAAAGGCTTCGGGCTTCAGGCTTCGGGCGTCAGGTGATGACCTCGTGGCGCCGCAATCAGGCGGCGCTCATGATCGCGTCGTTCGTGGGCTTCACCGGCTTCACGCTGGTGATGCCATTCCTGGCCCTGCGATTCCAGGCACTCGGCGTCAGCGACATGCGCGCCGTCGCGCTGTGGACCGGCTTCACGCTCGGCGTCACCCCCGCGGTCGCGGCCGCCTGTGCGCCGCTCTGGGGCCGGGTCGGCGATCGGTTCGGCAACAAGCTTCTGGTCCAGCGGTCGCTGTTCTTCTGCGTCTTCGTCATGACGCTGATGGGGGTGGCGACGCAACCGTGGCAGCTCTTCGTGCTCCGTGCCCTGCAGGGGCTCGTCGCCGGATATGGTCCGCTGACGATCGCGATGGCGGCCGAGTCGGCGCCGCGCGACCGGATGGCGCACGCGATCGGTCTGGTGCAGACGGCGCAGCGCGTGGCGCCGGCCGTGGGCCCCGTCGTGGGCGGCGTCCTGGCTCAGGCCGTCGGCCTCCGCAACGCATTCTTCGTGGCCGGCGCGGTGTATGCGCTCGCGTTCGCGCTGGTCAGCGTGCTCTACCACGAGACGTCGGGCGTGGCGCGCGCCCACGACGCGCGCGCGCACGTGCCGATGCGCGACATCCTCACCATTCGCAACCTGCTGCTGCTCATGGGCGTGATCTTCGGGCTGCAGTTGACGGAGCGCAGCCTCGGGCCGGTGTTGCTGCTGCACGTGGAGTCGCTGGGGTACGCCCGCGCGGCGGTGTTGGTGGGGGTGCTGTTCTCGCTGCTGTCGGTCGCGGGCGCACTCGGCCACCAGATTGCAGCCAGCGCGCTGGCCCGCGCGCCGGCGCGGCGGGTGATCGCGTCGGCGATCATCACGGCTGCGCTGGGGCTGGCATGGTTCACGATTTCCAGTGCCGCCTGGGCGCTGATGGGCGGAATCCTCGCGGTGGGTATCGGCGTCGGCGTCGCGATGACCGCCGCCTTCACGGCCGCCGGGGCGAGCATCCCGCGCCACGTGCACAGCACCAGTTTCGGCTTCCTCACCGGCGCGTCGCTCACCGGCACCGCCGTCGGCCCCGTGCTGGCCGGCCTCGTGGCGGCGCGCAGCATCACCGGCGTGTTCGTGCTCGGCGTGGCGGTTCTGACCGGTCTCGCCTTCGCCGTGCGGCGCCTGATGGCCGACCCGCACCAGGTCGAATCTGCGGTGACGACTCACGAGTAGCCCGATCGCGGCAGGAGTTACGGGACCGCCGGACGCTCGCCCCCCGCGAGCAGCCGTTCGAAGGCCGGCCGTGGCGTTGCCCGTTCCTCGACGGCCCGCCGCAGCAATCGGGACTCGGACACGGAGAAGCCCCAGTCCTGTGGCACGTTCAGGTGCAGCTGACCACTCGACCAGAAGCCGCGCATGAGTCCGGAACCCGGATGGCTGGTGGTACGCAGCAGCAGGTGACCCAGTTCGTGTGCCATCGCCCGGGCCAGGAGGTCAGGGTTCGGGATCCCGGCGTCGCGCGCCAGGCGGGCTACGCGATCCGAGTACACGGTCGCGACGGTTGCTCGCCCGGTCGCGGCGTCGATCAGGGAGAACCCCAGCGTCTGGCTGGCGCCGGTATGCTCCGATTCCGGCGCCGGCACGATGTGAAGGATCATCTCCCCCGCCGCCAGCGGGCGGTCACAGCCGGCCGGCGCCACCGGGCGGGTCACCAGCATCAGCGCGCAGTGAACCCACGACAGGTTCACCCCCGCCGCCTGGTAGATCGCGCTCGCCAGGCGTTCGGCGGCGGCCAGATCGGCCGGCCGTACTGAGCTTCGATAAATACGCACGGTGGCCGTCATCCCTGATGCGACCTCGGCCGCCGGGGCACTGGCGGCGACGGTCCCAAGACCCAGCTGTGCGACGCAGACCAGCGCGAAGACCCTGAAGCAAGTTGACGGCATGTTCCCCTCCATCCCTTCACGCGGAAGGCGCCCGCCGGTTCCTTCAGGGGCGGCGGCGCGGCCGGTGGTGATGGAACGGGATGGGAACTTACGCGTGAGAGGAGAGGACGGGATCGGTGCTCTTTTTCTTGTGCTTGCGTTCTGGCGAGGGACGCTTGCTCTTGTCTTCGTGGACGCCGCCCGCCTGACGCGGGAGCGGCACACGAGGCCTGGCGGGACGTGTGGTTTTGGGGCTCCGGGTCATCCGGAAGGCCTGCGATTGTACGCTACCATTTCGATCGATCCACTTGATGACTGACAGTCGTTCGTCAACGCCCGCTGTCGAGCGCGCCGCGCTTGTCGGCGTGGTGACCGGATCGGCGCGCCGTGCCGACACCGACGCGTCGCTGGCGGAGCTGGAAGGGCTTGCCGAAGCGGCCGGCGCGACGGTCGTGCTGACGACGGTGCAGGAGCGCCCGCGTCCCGACCCGGCCACGTTCATCGGACGTGGCAAGGTGCAGAGCCTCGCGGCGGCGTGCCGTGAAGCCGACGTGGACGTCGTGATCTGCGACAACGAGCTCACACCGGCGCAACTGCGTCATCTCGCGGACGCGCTCGAGTGCAAGGTCGTGGATCGCACGCAGCTGATCCTCGACATCTTCGCGCGGCGGGCCCGCACGCGCGAGGGCAAGCGGCAGGTCGAGCTGGCGCAGCTGAAGTACCTGCTGCCGCGGCTGGCCGGTTCCAGCACCGCGCTGTCGCGGCTCGGCGGCGGCATCGGCACCCGGGGCCCCGGCGAAACCAAACTCGAGACGGACCGCCGGCGTATCCGCGATCGGATTGCGGGGCTGCAGCGCGAGATCGACCAGGTCCGCCAGCGGCGCTCGCAGCTGCGCGAGCGCCGCGAGAAGCAGGCCGTGCCCACGGTCGCGCTGGTCGGTTACACCAACGCCGGCAAGACCACGCTGTTCAACCGCCTCACGGGCGCGCGCGCGGTTGCGTCCGATGCACTCTTCGTGACGCTGGATCCGCTCGTACGCCAAATCCAGCTGCCCGACTCGCGGGAGCTGCTGCTCTCGGACACCGTCGGGTTCATCGACCGTCTGCCGCACGCGCTCGTGGCCGCGTTCCGCGGCACGCTCGAAGAGGTGGTCGAGGCCGATCTGATCCTCCACGTCGTGGATGCGTCCAACCCGGAGTGGGGCCGCCAGGTGGCGGCTGTCGAGCGCGTGCTCGACGAGGTCGGCGCCCCGCGTGAGGGCATGCTGCTGGTGTTCAACAAGATCGATGCGCTCGGGCCGGACGAGCGCCGGCGGTTGACCGAGGCTCATGAGGATGCCCTCTTCATCTCGGCGCGCGCCGGCGACGGTGTGGACGCGCTGCTGGCCCGGCTGACCGAGGCCCTCGGCCTCGACACGCGGCGCGTGACGGTATCGTTCGACAGCGAGGACGCCGACGACCGGCAGCGGATGGCGCGGCTTTATCGCCTGGCCCGCGTGGTGAGCCACGTCACCACCGACGGCCGGTCGGTGATCGAAGCCGACGTGCCGCGCCGTCTCATGGAACGGGTGCTGGCGCAGCCGGCGGCCGCACGGAGCCCCCGGTGATCACGCTTCGAGGCGCACCCCGCGCGGCCCGGTGGGCGGCGGTGCTCGTGCTCTGTGTGCTGCCGGCCTGCGCGCGCCGCACGCCGGCGACGCCAGGGACGCCGTCCTATCCGGAGTACGTGTTCCCGTCGGATCGCGGCGACGCCGCCGACGTGTCCGCACAACTCGCGCAGGTCTGGACCCTGCTGCAGCGCAACGACGTGCGCGCGGCCTCGCGCGACGTCCGCGCGGTCGTCCAGCGCGCGCCGGCCTCCGTGGCGGCGCAGGCCGTGCACGGCTATGTGTCGCTGGCGGCGCGCCAGCCCGACGCAGCGCTGCAGGCCTTCGACGCGTCGCTCGCCCGCCGAGAAGGGTTCGTGCCGGCGCTGGTCGGCCGTGGCTATGCACTTATCGAGCTCAAGCGAGACATCGAAGGCCTCGAGGCGCTGCAGGGGGCGCTGGCTGCCGACCGGTCGCTGACCGAAGTACAGCGCCGGGTCGATTCGCTGCGTCTGCGGGCGGTCGACAGCGCGGTGGACGCTGCGCGCACGGCGCGAGCCGCGGGCCGCCTCGACGAGGCGCGCACCCGCTACACGCAGGCGATTCAGCTGTCACCCGAGAGTGCCTTCCTCTACCGCGACCGGGCTGCCGTCGAGCGTCAGCAGGGCCGCACCGACGCGGCCATTGCCGACCTGCGGCGCGCCGTATCGCTGGAGCCGTCCGACCCCGACGGCCTTGTCGCGCTCGGCAGTGCCCTGGCCGCTGGCGACGAGCTCCGCGAGGCCGAGAAAGTGTACAGGCAGGCGTACGCGCTCGATCCGTCGGATGCCATTCGCGCCGAGCTGACGCGGATCGGCCAGCGGCTCCGTGAGTCGACGCTGCCGGGTCAGGTCCGCGAGATCGAGGCGCGGGGCCAGGTGAGCCGCGGCGATCTGGCGGCGCTCCTTGGCGTGCGTTTCGAGACGTTGCTGCGTACGGCGCCGGCCGCGCAGCTCGTCATCACCGACCTGCGCGACGACTGGTCGCGCACCTGGATCACCAGCATCGCCGGCGCCGGCGTGATGGAGCCGTACGCCAATCATACGTTCCAGCCGGGGGCCCCGGCGCTCCGCGCCGATCTGGCCGGGGCGTCGTGGCGCCTGCTCGCGATCGCGGCTCCGGCCAAGCCGGCCCTGCGTCCGTATCTCACCGAGCAGCCGCGCATCGCCGATGTGGGGCGCACCCATCCCCTCTACACCGCCGCCGCGAGTGCTGTGGCCTCTGGCGTGATGCCGCTGCTCGACGGCAACCGGTTCGAAGCGGCGCGCGGCCTGTCGGGCGCCGAGGCGGCCGCCGCGGTCGGGCGCCTGCGCGCGTTGCTGGCCGTCGAGTGAGCCGATGCGGAACCTGACGCTGGCCAACCAGCTCACGATCCTGCGGATCCTGATCGTGCCGCTGTTCGTGATCCTGGTGGTCTACGGGATGCTCGGCGCGGCGCTCTTGTCGTTCATGGTGGCCGGCCTTACCGATGCGCTCGACGGTCTGATCGCGCGCCGGGCGGGGCAACGAACCAGCCTCGGCGCCTGGCTCGACCCGATGGCCGACAAGCTGCTGCTGGTCACCACGTTCATCGTGCTCACCGTGCCGACCATTCCGCTGACCAACCATCTGCCGCTGTGGCTGACGATCCTGGTGATCAGCCGTGACATCGTGATCGTGGTCGTGGTGGCGATCGTCAACCTCGCGGTCGGTCCGCGGACGTTCACGCCGTCGATGCTCGGCAAGCTCACCACCGCTACCTTCATCCTCACGTCGATCGCCGTGATGTTCTACAACTACCGCGAGGAAAAGTCCGCGGTGGTCACCCTGGGCATCTGGCTGTCGCTGGCGCTGACGCTCGTCTCGAGCGCCGACTACGTGTTCCGGATGCGGCGCCTGATTGGCGACACCCACTAGGCCCCTGTTCCAGGGGACTAGAGCTGCGGAGCATCCCGGGTCTCAGGCCCACCTGATCGTCGTCGCGGGTCACGCCGTCTACACCGGAGGCGGCGAGCCGCATCCCGAGGACGACGCCCACTGGCTGCTGCAGCCGTTCCAGCGCGACGAGCCGCGCTTCTACCTCGAACACGTTCGCGCCGGGGTCGAACTCGCCGCACGGGCACCCGAGGCGCTGCTGGTCTTCTCCGGCGGCCAGAGCCGTCGCGAAGCCGGGCCGCGCTCCGAGGCGGAAGGTTACCGACGGTTGGCCGATCGCTTCGGCTGGTGGTCGCAGCGTGGGGTGGCCCTGCGGACCGCGACCGAGGAGTTCGCGCGCGACTCGTTCGAGAACCTGCTCTTCGGCATCTGCCGCTTCCGGGAGCATGCCGGCCGGTATCCGGAGACGGTGAGCGTGGTGTCGTGGGGGTTCAAGGCCGCGCGGTTCGACCTGCACCGGGAGGCACTGCGGTGGCCGGCGGCGCGATTCGCCTTCGCTGGCGTCAATGAGCCCATCGACCTCGCCGCCGCACTGGCAGGGGAGCGGAACGCGATCGAGGCGTTTCGGCGGGACCCTTACGGAACCGGCGACGATCTGGTCGCCAAGCGCGTGCAGCGCAATCCGTTCAACCGGCAGCCGCCGTACGAGGAGAGTTGTCCCGAGCTGGCCGGACTGCTCCGGCATCGCGGTCCGGATCTGTTCCAGGGACGCCTCCCCTGGTAGGCGAGGCCCAGCCCATTACTATCAGAGCCGGAGCCGGGAGCCGGGAGCCGGGAGCCGATTATAGTCCCGCGTCCACCTTCGTCTTGAAATAGCCGACCGTCTTGGTGAGGCCCTCTTCGAGCCCGACCTTGGGTTCCCAGCCGAGCAGTGTGCGGGCCCGTGTGATGTCGGGCTGCCGCTGCTTGGGGTCGTCTACGGGCAGCGGCCGGTAGACCAGCCGGCTCTTGGAGTTCACCAGCCCCACGATCGTGCGCGCGATCGCTTCGATCGAGACCTCGTGTGGGTTGCCGATATTGACCGGGTCGTTGGTGGATGAGGCCATGAGACGCAGGAGGCCGTCCACCAGGTCGGTGATGAAGCAGAAGCTGCGCGTCTGCGTGCCGTCGCCGAAGATGGTGACGTCTTCGTCGCGCAGCGCCTGCGACATGAACGCCGGCACCGCCCGGCCGTCGTGCAGACGCATGCGCGGGCCGTAGGTGTTGAAGATGCGGACGATGCGGGTGTCGAGGCCGTGGTAGCGGTGGTAGGCGAGGGTGATGGCTTCGGCAAATCGCTTGGCTTCGTCATACACGCCCCGTGGCCCGATCGGGTTGACGTTGCCCCAGTACGACTCGTCCTGCGGGTGCACCAACGGGTCGCCGTACACTTCGGAGGTGGAGGCGAGCAGAAACCTGGCGCCCTTCGCCTTGGCGAGCCCCAGCGCGTTGTGCGTGCCGAGCGCGCCCACCTTGAGTGTCTGGATGGGTATCTCGAGGTAGTCCACCGGGCTGGCCGGGCTCGCAAAGTGCAGCACGAAATCGACCGGGCCCTCGACGTCGATGTAGCGCGTCACGTCGTGGCGGATGAACTCGAAGTCGCGGTCCCGCAGATGGGCGATATTGGCCATCGCGCCGGTGCGCAGGTTGTCGATGGCGACCACGGAATCGCCGCGGTCGAGCAGGACTTCGCAGAGATGTGACCCGATGAATCCGGCGGCGCCGGTGATGACGATGCGTGCCATTGGCTCTCTCGTGAGTAGGCGGCGCCAGATGCCGCAGGCGGATTAGACGGCGGGACTGCGCTGGAAAAGGCCCCGGACGAGGGTCAACCACATGATCTTGATGTCGAGCGTCACAGACCAGTTTTCGATGTAATAGAGATCGAACTCGATGCGCTTCTCGAGCGAGGTGTTGCCGCGCCAGCCGTTGACCTGTGCCCAGCCGGTGATGCCGGCTTTCACCTTGTGGCGCAGCATGTACTGCGGAATACGGTGCTTGAACTGCTCGACGAAGAAGGGCCGTTCCGGCCGCGGCCCGACGATCGACATGTCGCCCTTGAGCACGTTCCAGAACTGCGGCAGCTCGTCGAGGTCGAAACGGCGCAGCCAGCGGCCCAGGGGGGTGGTGCGCGGGTCGTCGTCGCGCGCCCATACCGGGCCCGATGAGTCTTCCGCGTTCTGGTACATCGAGCGAATCTTGAACACGGTGAAGGCGCGGCCGTCGAGGCCCATGCGCTCCTGACGGTAGAACACCGCGCCGGAGGAGCTCCAGCGCACCAGCAGGGCGATGACGGCAATGGGCACGGCCAGCACGACCAGCGCCGCCGCCGACAGCATGATGTCGAGCACACGCTTGACCCAGGCGTTGAACCCCTGCAGCGGCACGTCGTTGACGTTGATGACCGGGAGGCCGTCGAGGTCTTCGAGCCGTGCCCGCAGCGCGATGAACTGCAGCAGATCGGGCACCACCTTGACGTCGATGCACTCGCGGTTGGCGGTGTCGATCAGATCGAGCAGCTTCGGATGCTCGTCGAGGGCCAGCGCGACGTAGAGGTGGTCGACTCGCTCGCGCTGGGCGACGTCCGCCATTTCGGCCAGGGTGCCGAGCAAGGGGAGGCCGCGGTAGCCGATGTGGTCGCCACCGGCGCGATCGTCGATGAAGCCCACCACCTGGTAGCCGAGCTCGCGGTGCTGGAGGATGCGGCTGGCGACGAGCCGGCCCAGGTCGCCGGCCCCGGCAATCAGGACCCGTTTGAGGCCGATGCCGGCGCGCCAGCGCCGCTCCAGGAGCTCGCGCACGAACTCCCGCGATCCATACGTGAAGGCGACGCTGAAGACGAGAAAGAGCGCCCAGACCAGCTGCGACACCTGATAGGCGCCGGTGCTGCGCGCGGCGTCCGAGGCAAAGTAGGCCTGGACGTAGAGGGTCGACACGACGCCGAAGACGACGGAGAGGATGCTGCCGATGAGCACCGCGAAGAAGTCGTCCACACGCGAGCGGCCGCGCCGCAGCCGGTAGACGCCCTGAATCTGAAAGGCGAGCGGCGTGAGCACGGCCACGAACGGGAGGACGTGCAAATACTGCTCGAGGGGCGGATAGCCCTTGGGCACCGGGATGAGGCCGCTTTCGAAGCGGACGCCGTAGGCGAGCACGAACGCCCACATGGCGAGCAGGGCGTCGGTGACGACGTAGAACGCGACGAGCAGCCGGTTGTAGCGCTTTACCATTGCCGCCCGGGCGGGCTCGCCAGCGTGTCGTCGATGACCGCGCGCAGGCGGGCGGCGTGCTGCTCGCGCGAAAACGCCTCGGCGTGGTCCCGGATGCGGGCCGCGTCGAAATTCCAGCGCAGTGCCGCGCCCAGGGTGTCGGCCAGCGATTCGGGCGTCGGCTCGGGGAAGAGCAGGCCGGTCTGCCCGTTCTTGACGGTTTCCAGGGCCCCGCCGCGCGCCAGCGCCACCACCGGCGTGCCGCAGGCCTGCGCCTCGAGCGGTGCGATGCCGAAGTCCTCCTCGCCGGGCAGGATCACCACGCGTGCGGCGCGGTACTCCTCGCGAAGCACCTCGTCGGTCACGCGGCCGAGGAAGGTCACGGCGTCGCCCGCCTGCTGTACCAGCCGATCATGGTCAGGGCCGTCGCCGGCGATACGCAACGGCAGGCCCGCGCGCGCGCATGCCTCGATGGCCCGGTCCACGCGCTTGTACGGGACGAGCGCCGACACCACCAGCGCCGATGCGGGCGCGGACGCCGCGGTGCCGTCAGGACTGGGGTGGAAGAACGTCGTGTCGACCGGGGGATACACAACCGTCGAATTGCGATTGTAGTATCGGTGGATCCGCCCCGCAACATGGCGAGAGTTGGCCAGGAAGCGATGCACGCGCGGCGCCGTGGCCGTGTCCCATCGCGCCAGCCGGGCCAGCAGCGGCCGATAGCACCAGCGGCTCATCCACGGGCCCACGCGCGCCGGCCCGAAGTACTCCTCGAATTGATCCCAGGCGTAGCGCATTGGCGAATGGCAGTACGAGATGTGGCGCGCCCGTCCCGGCACCACCACGGCCTTGGCGGCGCAGTGGCTCGAGCTGATCACGAGGTCGTAGCCGTCGAGCGCGAACTGCTCGATGGCGAAGGGGAAGAGCGGGAGGTAGCTGCGGTAGCGCGCCGTGCCGAAGGGGAGGCGCTGGACGAGCGAGGTCGTGATGCGGTGGCGTTCGATCGTGGGTGAGACGCTGCCGCGGCGGTGGACCAGCGTGAAGATGTCGGCGTCGGGATAGAGCTCGCACAACACCTCGAGCACCTTTTCGCCGCCGCGCATGCCCGTGAGCCAGTCGTGGATGAGAGCGACTCTCACGGCGTTACCCGTGCCGCTCCGCCACGTCTTCGTAGAGCGCTTTGGTCTTGGCCACCGAGCGGGCCCACGAGAACTCGCGTGCCCGCAGCGGGCCCTTGCGCCGCAGTTCCGCGGCCAGCGAGGGGTCCGTGAGCACGCGGCGTACGCCGTCCACGATCGATTCGACGTCGTAGGGGTCCACGAGTACCGCCGCGCCGCCCGTCACTTCGGGCAGCGACGACGTGTTCGAGGTCACCACCGGCGTGCCGCTGGCCATGGCTTCGAGGGGCGGCAGGCCGAAGCCCTCGTAGAGCGAGGGGAACACGAACACCTCGGCGCTGCGGTAGAGCACGGCGAGAGTCTCATCCGGGATGTAGCCGAGGAAGCGCACGTGCTTGTGCAGCTTCAGCTGGTGCACCGCGCGGCGCAGCGCCGGCAGCTTCGAGATCTGGTCGCCGATGATCAGCAGCTTCAGTTCCTGGAACGGGCCCTGACGGATCTGGCTGAACGCTTCGATGAGGCGCACGAGATTCTTGTGCGGCTTGATGTTGCCGGCATAGAGCACGAACCCGTGTTGCAGCTGGTAGCGCTCGCGCACACGCGCCAGATCGATGTCGGCCGGCGGCACCAGGAAGCGCTCGTCGATCGCGTTGGGCACGACGACGACCTTATCCGGCGGCACGTTGAAGAAGTGCAGGATGTCCCGCTTGGAGGCTTCCGACACCGTGATGATCGATTGCGCGCGCCGGGCCGCGGCCCACATCACCGAGCGGGCATAGGCATAGGCCATGCGGCTCGGGAGGTACTGCGGAAACATCAGGTGGATGCAGTCGTGGATCGTGACCACCGACGCGCACGACACCGCAGGCGGCAGCACGTAGTGCGGCGCGTGGTACACGTCGGGCCGTTCGCGGCGCAAGAGCAGCGGCACGTGGTACTGCTCGCGCACCGAGTAGTTGGGCGAGGATTCGAGCACCGTGCGGAAATTCGGCCCGAGCGTGGCGGCGACGTCGAGGTCGGGTTCATGGCAGAGCAGGACGTATTCGTTCGTGGTGTCGATGCGCGCGAGGTGTCGCAGCAGGTTGCGGATGTAGGTGCCGATGCCGAAGTCGTGGAGCTTGCGGGCATCGATCGCGACACGCATTGGGGCGATTATGTCAGGCCTTGGGCCCTGGGGTTTGTGAGCTAAGGCCTAAGGCCTAAGGCCTAGGGCTTAGGGCCACCCGGTCCACTGCAGGCGGTAGCGGCGGCGGAGGTCGCGGGCGGTGCCGGGGAAGACGCCGCGCTGGCGTGCCAGCTCGGCGGCCTTCTCCAGTTCGACGCGGAAGGTGTCGGCGCGCGACTTCATCGCCTCGTACCAGCGTGGGCAGTCGACGGTGGACGACGTGCCCAGGCGGACGGCGCCGGCCGTGTAGACGGCAAACCACGCCCGATCGCCGGCGGCCGTCGTGGCCATGACGCAGCTCTCCGCGTAGCGGTCCCAGAGGGAATCGAGCTCCGAGGCGGCGCGCGAGGCGGACTCGAGCAGCCGGCCGTATTCCTGCTCGCCTCGCTGCCGCTGCTGGTCGCCGTCGGAACGGCCGTCGAGCATCCGTGTGAGGCTGCCGAGTGGCGTCTGCGTGTCGGTGACGCGCTCGCCGTTGAGCAGTTGCGTCGCGTGATCGATGGCGACGGCGAAGGCCACGCCCTCGGCCTGCTGGCCGGCCCGCAGCGAGTTGATGCCGATCACCTGCCCGGCGCGATTCACCAGCGGTCCGCCGCTGTTGCCAGGATTGATGGCCGCGTCGGTCTGGATGAGCGTGACGGGTCCGGCCTTGCGGACGGCGCTCACGATCCCGCGCGTGACCGTATTCGACAGCACGCCGAGCGCGGATCCCACGGCGATGACCTCTTCGCCAACCCGCGCCCCGGACACCGAGCCGAGGCTGAGCACGGCCTGGGACGGGTTCGGGTTGTAGACCTGCACCACGGCGAGATCGCTGCCGGTGGACACGTTGACGACACGGCCCGAATAGGTGGCCTCGCCGACTTGCAGCTGCACGCTGCTCTGGGTGCCGACGACGTGCGCGTTGGTCAGCACCTTGTCGCGCGCGATGAAGAAGCCGGTGCCGCGGTTCTGGCCGGCCTGGATGAGGGCCACGGCCGGCACCACGCGGCTGACGAGATCCTCGAGCTTGGGCGCGTCGGGCGGGTCGATCGTGGGCTCCGGGTCGCGCGCCGGCTCCGGTGCCTTGGCCTCGTGGTCCGGCGTCTCGAGCGGCGGCAGTTCTGCGACATCGGGGACCTTCACGGCCAGCGAGGCCGCTGGCGTGGCCGGGGCCGCGGCCGGTGCCGCCGCAGGAGCCGAATGCCACGGGTAGAGCGCCAGCGCGGCGCCGAGCACGAGGCCCACGGCAAGCAGCGGCAAGCCGGCAGCCCACGGGCGAGAGCCCGTCCGCTCGCCGTCAGGGGCGGCCGCTGCACCAGGCTGCGCGAATCCGCACCTGCAGGCGCGGATGCGACCGGGTACATGGCGGTCGCACGCGGGGCAGTCCCAGCCGGCAGTGTCGGAACGGGCAGTGTCCATGTCTCGAAACAGGACCGCTGCCGCCCGCCGGGAGGCTGGCTCAGGCTCAACGGTGCTGTTTCGACGTATCGGGAAATCGCCCTCGAAGCTTGAGGTACGCCGCCAGCAGTGGCGCCCACCCCGGATGGTGCTTGCGGTAGAAGGCGAGCTGGCTGCGGCGGTAGGCCTCTTCGGCGGCGCCCGGCACCGTCGCCCGGGAGGCGCCGCGCGCGTGGACCACCTGCGCCTCGGGAGAAAAGCGAACCACGCCGCCCTGTCCCCGCACGGCCGCACACAGGTCCACGTCCTCGGTGTAGAGAAAATAGCGTTCGTCGAGAAGGCCGGCCCGTTCCAGGCTGCCGCGCCGAATGAGGAGACAGGCGCCGCTCACCCAATCGGGAAACGACGGCTGTCGCGTCCAGCGTTCGACCTGCGTCGAGACGAGCGGCCACCGGCGGTCGTGGCCGCGGGTCAAGACCTTCTGCCGCAGTTCCGCCAACGGATTGATCATGACGCCAAACGACAGCTCGGCCCGGCCGTCCCGATCGACGATGCGCGGGCCGGCCACGGCGACGCGCGGCTGTGCGTCGAGCACGCCGACCAGCGCGTCGATGGCGCCAGGCTCCGGCACGGTGTCGGGGTTCAGCAGCAGGACGAGATCGCTGTTCGTCGCGCGGATGCCGAGGTTATTGGCGCGTGCGAAGCCGAGATTGCTGCCCGCGTCGATCACGCGGACGCCGGGGCAGTCGCGACGCACGAGCGCGGCGGTGCCGTCGGCCGAGGCGTTGTCGACGACGGTCACGTCGTAGGGCGTGTGCGCCGCGGCGGCGGGCAGTGCGCCGAGGCAGGCGCGGATCTCGGCCGCCGAGTTGAACGACACGACGATGATGGCGAGCCGCGGCACGTCGTCAGTGCCCCGTGGCCGCGAGCAGCACCTGCAGCGTGCGCTGCGCCGACTCGCGCCACGAATAGCGTTCGAGCACAAAGGGCGCCGCCTCGAGGACGCGGGTCCGTGTCGCCGGATCGAAGAGCGCCGCTTCGAGCGCCGCCTCGACCAGCGCGGGCTCCGGCGACGGCACGTACACCGCCGCCGGACCGTAGATCTCGCGAGCCACTTCGGTGTCGAGCACGACGATGGGCACACCTGCCGCAAGCGCATCGAGCGGCGTGAAGCCGAACCCCTCGTATTCCGAGAGGAACGCGAAGGCCGTGGCCCGGCGATACAGGCCCGCCAGTTCCGCGTCGCTGACGTAGTTGCGCAGTGTGATGGCGCCGTCCTGCCCGGCTGCCCGCACCAGCGCCGCCAGGTCGACGGGCGGGCGGCTGCGATTGTCGCCCACGATCTCGAGCGTCACGCCGGGCCGGCGCGTCGCCAGCCGCGCGAAGGCGTCGATGAGTACGGGCACATGGCGCCGCGCGAAGACCGAGCCGACGAACAGCACCGTCGGGCCGCCAGTCGCGCTGCCGGGCGGGGTCGCGGGCAGCGGGGTTGCGCCCGAGTACACGACGTCGATCTTGGCCGGGTCGGTGCCGAAGCAGCGGACGATTTCGCGTTTCGAGAAGTCCGACACCGTCAGGATCCGCCGGGCGCGGCGCGCGGCCAGGCGGGTGGTCAGGCGGCGGCGGAAGCCCTCCTTCCGGGCGAACCATTCGGGGTGCGCGGCAAAGGAGACGTCGTGAATCGTCAGCACCATCGGCGCGCCAGGAAAGATCGGGCCCGAATAGGCCGGCGCGAAGAGTACGTCGGCGCCGGCCTGCGCTACGAGGCGCGGCAGCACGCGCTGCTCCCACCACGGGCCGTGTCCGGGCGCCGCCAGCTGCGTCACACGGAGCTGGGTGGTGACGGGCGCCGTCAGCCTTCCCGGCGCGCAGAGCACGAACTCGTGGTTGAGGGCGCCCGGCAGGCTATCCCAGGCGCGCAGCAGCTCTGCGACGTACCGCCCGACGCCGGTGGGGCGCCCTGCCAGCTCGCGCGCGTCGACGGCAATCTTCATGAGGTCGCGGGGCTGGCCACCGCGGTCCGGCCGGTGCGGCGCGCCACGGCGGCGTCATAGACGCGCCCCAGCGCCCGCGCCGACGCCTCCCAGGTGTAGGCCCGGGCTCGCGCCAGGCCCGCCCTGGCCCGTTCGCGAGCCCACGCATCGTCGGTCGCCAGCCGGCCCAGCGCGTACGCCAGGGCGTCGGCGTCGCTGGGATTGAAGATCACGGCCGCGTCGCCAACCACTTCGGGCAGGGCGCCGGCGTTGGAGACGACGACCGGAATCCCGGCCGACATCGCCTCCAGGGCAGGAAGGCCGAAGCCTTCGTCGAGCGACGGCAGCACGAGCGTCCGGGCTCCGGCGAAGAGATCCTCGCGCTCCTGGTCGGCGACATAGCCCACGTACCGCACCAGCCCGTCGAGCGGCGGCCGGCGCATGCGTTCGAGCCAGGCCTCGGCACCAGGCCCGGTGCCGCCGGCGATGCGCAGAGGCGGCACGGCACCGCCGCGGGCGGCGAGCCGCTCGTACGCGTCGAGGAGCACGCCCAGATTCTTGCGCGGCTCGAGCGTGCCGATGAACAGCACGTAGCCGTCAGCCGGCAGGTTCGGGGCCTGGCCCAGCGTCGTCCAGGCGCGCGCCCCCGAGGAACAGACGTGTACGCGATTGGGGTCGACTCCGAGCCGTTCGATGACCTGTGCCCGGGTGTACTGCGACACGGCGATGACCGCATCGGCGCGGCGAGCGTGCGCCGCCGCCAGGGGAGCGTAGTCGCGGCGAATCTCGGCGGTCGTCTGCTCGGGATGCGAGAGAAAGAAGAGATCGTGGACCGTCACCACGCGTGCCGCGCGCGCCGACGGGATGAGCAGCGGATGCGCGGCGTGCACCACGTCCGCCTCGCCGGCCAGCCACTCCACCGGCGGCCATTCGGTGCGATGCCAGAGATAGTTCAGCACCGACACCGGCAGGCGTCGATCGACGACGCGGGCGCGAAGCAGGGCCGCGGTGCCCGGTGCCGGGCGATCGGTCCACGAGCTGGTGAACACCGCCACGTCGTCTGCGGGGTGCAAGGCTGTGTACGCCCGCACGAGCTCGTGCATGTATTCACCGACCCCGGTGCGGGCACGCAGCGCCGGGCGGTAGTCCACGAGGACCCGCATCTTCAGCCGGTATGATAGCGTCAGCCCGGCGAGGCGGCGGCAGCGTCGGGCTCGGCGACGCGGGGCAGCGCCCGGGCCGCAACTATGAAGGAGAGACATGAAAATCGCGGTTGTAGGGACGGGGTACGTCGGCCTCGTGGCCGGTGTGTGTTTTGCGGAGAGCGGCAACGACGTGATCTGCGTGGACAACAACGCGGCCAAGGTTCGCGGCCTGTCGCGGGGCAAGGTGCCGATCTATGAGCCCGGCCTCGAGGAACTGCTCCGGCGAAACCGTACCGAGGGCCGTCTCTCCTTTACCACCGCGCTCCCCAAAGCGGTCCGCGACTCGGCCATCGTGTTCATCGCTGTCGGGACCCCGCAAGGCGAGGATGGTTCGGCCGATCTGCAGCACGTGCTCGCGGTAGCCAAGGACGTGGCCAAGGCGATGAACGGCTATAAGGTCATCGTCAACAAGAGCACGGTGCCGGTGGGTACCTCGGAGCGGGTCCGGGAGGTGATTCGCCGCGAGACCACGCACCCCTTCAGCGTGGTCAGCAACCCGGAGTTCCTGAAACAGGGCGCCGCGATCGACGACTTCATGAAGCCCGACCGGGTGGTGATTGGCGCCGAGGACGACCGCGCCAGGGAGATGATGCTCGAGCTCTACGCGCCGTTCACCCGCACCGACGCGCCCATCATGGTGATGGACTGCGCCAGCGCCGAGCTCGCCAAATACGCCGCCAACGCCATGCTCGCCACACGGATCTCGTTCATGAACGAAGTCGCCAACGTGTGCGAGGCGGTCGGCGCCGACGTCGATCAGGTACGGCGGGCGGTCGGCTCGGATCGGCGCATCGGTACGTCGTTCCTCTTCCCTGGTGTTGGCTACGGCGGCAGCTGTTTTCCCAAGGACGTCCAGGCGATGATGCGGTTCGCCGAAGACGTCGAGTACGATTTCCGCATCCTCAAGGCCGTGGAGGCGGTCAACCTGAGTCAGAAGACGCGATTGACCACGAAGATGAAGAAGCACTTCGGCACTCTCAAGGGCAAGGTCATCGCCGTGTGGGGCCTGGCCTTCAAGCCGAAGACGGACGACATGCGCGAGGCGCCGTCGATCCCGTTGATCGAGTCGCTGCTCCAGGCCGGGGCCACGGTGCAGGTGTACGATCCCGAGGCCATGGGGGTCGCCAAGAAGCTCTTTGGCAGCAAGGTCACCTATGCCGATGCCAACTACACGGCCCTCAAGGGCGCCGACGGGCTCGCCATCGTGACCGAATGGAACGAATTCCGCCGCCCCGATTTCGAGCGCATGCGCACGTTGATGAAGACGCCGGTGATCTTCGACGGGCGTAACTTGTTCGTGCCGGCGCAGATGAAGCAGAGCGGGTTCACCTATTACTCCATTGGCCGCCGCTGACCCGCGTCAGGTGCTCGTGACCGGCGGCGCCGGTTACGTGGGCAGTCACGCCGCCAAGGCGCTGCGCGCCGCCGGCTACCGCGCGACCATCTACGACAACCTGTCGGCCGGGCACCGCGAGGCGGCCCTCGGCGGTCCGCTGATCGAAGGCGACATCCGCGACGTCGATGCCGTGCGCCAGGCGCTGCGCGACACCGGCGCGGCTGCGGTGATGCACTTTGCCGCGTGGCTCAATGTCGGCGATTCCGTGCGCGACCCGGTCGCGTACTACCGCAACAACGTCGTCGGCACCCTGGCAACGCTCGAGGCGATGCACGCCGAGTCGTGCCAGCGTTTCGTGTTTTCCTCCACGTGCGCTGTCTATGGCGAGCCGGTGGAGGCGCCGTTGCGCGAGACGCATCCGACCATGCCCATCAATGCCTACGGACAGACCAAACTGGCGATCGAGCAGGCGTTGCCACACTATGAACGGGCCTGGGGCCTGCACTCGATCCGCCTGCGCTATTTCAACGCTGCTGGTGCAGACCCGGACGGCGAGCTCGGCGAGGATCACAACCCCGAGATCCACGCGATCCCCCGTGCGTTCGAGGCGGCGACGGGCGGCGATACCTTTCAGGTGATGGGCACCGATTACCCGACGGCGGACGGCACCTGCCTGCGCGACTACATCCACGTGACCGATCTGGCGTCGGCGCACGTCCTGGCGCTTCGCCGGCTCGAGTCTGGTGGGGCGTCTCAGTCGTACAACCTCGGCACCGAGCGCCCGACGTCCGTTCGTGACGTGCTCGCCGCGGTTGAACGGGTGACGGGGCGGCGCGTGGCCACGCGGGAAGCGCCGCGACGGCCCGGCGACCCGGCGGTGCTGTACGCGTCGGCGGCGCTGGCCAGAGAGGAGCTCGGATGGGTGCCGGCACGGCCCGAGATCGACACGATCGTCGGCGACGCCTGGCGGTGGTTTAAGAAATTGCGGGCGATTCCCGCGGTGATTGAGCGCTGATGTCACGGCTGCGCGGCGTCCTGCACGATCCGCTGCTCTCGATCGTGATGCCGGTCTTCAACGAGCTGGCGACGGTGGAGGAGGTGATCCGCCGTGTCCTCGCCCTCCCGCTGCGCGTGGAGCTGGTCGTGGTGGACGACTGTTCCACCGATGGCACGCGTGACCTGCTGCTGAAGCTCCAGTCGGAGCTGGGCTTCGTGTTGCTGCAGCAGTCGCGCAATCAGGGCAAGGGCGCGGCGCTGCGCCGCGGCTTCGAGGTGGTCAGCGGCAACCTGGTGGTGATCCAGGACGCCGACCTCGAGTACTCGCCCGAGGAACTGCCGCAGCTGATCGAGCTGATTTGCGACGGCCGGGCCGACGTGGTCTACGGCTCGCGATTCCTCGGCCGGCACCGCGTCTTCCTCTTCACGCACTACCTGGGTAACCGCGTCCTGACGCTGCTCACCAATCTCCTCTACAACACCATGCTCACGGACATGGAGACCTGCTACAAGGTGATGCGGACGGAAGTGCTGCGGTCGATGACGCTCGAGTCGAACGGGTTCGGCATCGAACCGGAGCTCACGGCCAAGATTTTCCGCCGCAAGCTGCGCGTGTACGAGGTGCCGATTTCCTACGACGGCCGGGGCTACGACGAGGGTAAGAAGATCGGCTGGCGCGACGGCGTGGTTGCGGTCTGGGTGCTGCTGAAATACCGGTTTGGCGAGTGACCGGTTTCCTGCGACTGCTCGAATACGCCCGGCCGTATCGCGGGCGGCTGGCCGGCGCCATCGCGGGAATGATCGTCTACGGGTTTGCGTCGGCCGGCATCGCCTATCTCATCAAGCCGATCTTCGACGAAGTGCTGCCGACCGGCCGCTCACTCGGCCTGGTGGCGTCCGCCGTGCTCGGGCTCTATCTGTTCAAGGGCGTGGGCGCCTACCTCTCGTCGTACCTGATGACGGACGTCGGGCAGCGCGTCGTGAAGGATCTGCGCAATGTCCTCTTTCGCCACATCCTGCGCCAGTCGGCCGCCTTCTTCTCCAGCCAGACCACCGGCCGGCTGATGTCGCGCATCACCAACGACGTGGCCCAGATCCAGAACGCGGTGTCGGAGACGCTGGGCGACATGATGCGGGAGTCGCTCTCGATCGTCGGCTACGCCGGCGTGCTCTTCTACACCGACGCGCGGCTGGCGGTCGTCTGCCTGACCGGCGCGCCGATCGTCGTCTACCCGCTCGTTCGCCTGGGGCAGAGCGTGCGGCGCACGACGCGCCGCAGCCAGGAGGCGCTCGAGCACATGTCGCACGTGAGCGCCGAGGCGTTCAGCGGCCACCGCATCGTCAAGGCCTTCGGCGCGGAAGGGCGCGAGGCGGAGAAGTTCGAGGGCGCGGCGCGCCACCTCTATCGCACCAACATGCGCGTGACGAGCGCACTCAGCGTGCTGCCGCCGCTCATGGAGTTCATGGGCGGGGTCGCGTTTGTGGGCGCGTTGTGGATCGGCAGCCAGGAGATCTCGTCGGGGCGCCTCACCCCGGGCGACTTCGTCGCCTTCGTCGCGGCGCTTTTCATGATGTACGCACCCGCCAAGAAGCTGAGCCGGGTCAACGCCAACATCCAACAGGCGCTCGCCGCGTCCGAACGCATCTTCGCCATCCTCGACACGCACAGCGAAGTCGAGGATCGACCGGAAGCGCCGCCGGCGGCGCCGTTCCGCCGCGGCATCGAGTTCCGCGACGTGCAGTTCACGTATGGCGGCGCTGAGGGCGCGACGCTCGAGGGCGTCAACGTCGTCGTCCCCGCGGGGCGGATGCTGGCGATCGTCGGGCGCAGCGGCGCCGGCAAGACCACGCTCGTCAACCTGCTGCCGCGATTCTACGATGTGACCGGCGGCTCCATCCTCTTCGACGGTGTAGACATCCGCGACGTGACGCTGGCGTCGCTGCGCGCCCAGATCGGCATCGTCACGCAGGAGACGGTGCTCTTCGACGACACCATCGCCGCCAACATCGCCTTTGGCCGGCCGGCCGCCACGCGCCTCGACATCGAGGACGCGGCCCGGGCCGCGCACGCGCACGAGTTCATCGTCGGCCTGGACGAGGGCTACGACACCCCGATTGGCGAACGCGGCCAGCGGCTGTCGGGCGGCCAGCGCCAGCGGCTGGCGATTGCGCGGGCGCTGCTGCGCGACTCGCCGATCCTGATCCTCGACGAGGCGACCTCGTCGCTCGACGCCGAGTCGGAGATGCTGGTGCAGGAGGCGCTGTCGACCCTCATGCGCAACCGGACGTCGTTCGTGATCGCCCACCGTTTGTCCACCGTTCGCCGCGCCGACGCCATCGTCGTGCTCGAGCACGGCCGCATCGTCGAGGCCGGGACCCACGACGAATTGCTCGCGTGCGGCGGAGCGTATGCGAAACTGTACGAATTGCAGCTGCAGGAAGATCCGCCGGGGCCCGCAACGACATGATCAAGTCGATGACCGGATTCGCGTCGCTGACGCACGAGGACGAGCGCGCGACCATTGGCGTCACCATCAAGACGGTGAACCATCGCTTCCTCGACGTCCAGCTCCGCATCCCGCAGAGCCTGGCCGAAATCGAGCCACGCATGCGCGCGCTGCTGCAGAAGCGCCTGGCCCGGGGCCGGGTCGAGATTGCCGTCAGCGTGCAGTCGCGCACGGTGCTGACGCCGACCGTGGAGCTGAACGAGGAGGTCGTGAACGCGCTCGCCGCCGCGATCGAGCGGGCGCGCGACCGGGGCCTGGTGGCCGGGGCGCTGACGCCGGGCGATCTGCTGCGGGTGCCGCAGGCGGTCACCATCCGGGAGCGTGCACCGGAAGCCGACCCCGCGGTCGCGGCTCAGGTGGCGGCCAGTGTCGAGGCCGCACTCGAACAGGCGCTGGCCGATCTCGACGCCATGCGCGTGCGCGAAGGCGATCACCTGCGTCTTGATCTCGACGGGCGCCGCGAGCTGCTGGCCGGCCTGGTGGACCGGCTCGACGGGGCCGCGGTCGAGGGCAGGGCGGGTGTCGAAGCCCGGTTGCGCGAGCGCGTCAAGGAGATCGCCACCGACATCCCCGTGGACGAAACCCTCGTGGCGCAGGAGATCGTGCGCGTCGCGGCGCGGTCGGACATTTCCGAGGAGGTCACGCGTTTCCGCGGCCACCTGTTGCACTGGGGTGCGCTGGCCGACAACGCCGAGCCCTGTGGCCGCAAGCTCGACTTCCTGCTGCAGGAGATGAATCGCGAGATCAACACGATTGGATCGAAGGCCGACGGGCTGCGCGTCTCGGAGCTCGTGATCACGGCCAAGGCCGAGCTCGAGAAGATGCGGGAACAGGTCCAGAATGTCGAGTAGCCGGCGCGGCCTGCTCTTCATCGTGTCGGCCCCGTCCGGGACGGGCAAGACAACCCTCGTCGAGCGGCTCGTGCAGGTGGTGCCGCGGCTGCGCCTGTCGCGCTCGTACACGTCGCGCGCCGCGCGCGCCGGCGAGCAGGACGGCGTTGACTATAATTTCATCGGCCGCGAGCAGTTCGAGGCGATGATCGCCGAGCACGCGTTCCTCGAGTGGGCCGATGTGTTCGGCAACTACTACGGCACCGGCGTTGCCGACACCGAGGCGTTCCTCACGGCGAGCGAGGACGTGGTGCTCGTCATCGATGTCCAGGGGGCGCGGCAGGTGCGCGGGCGCGGGATCGAAACGGTGGGCGTCTTCGTGCTGCCGCCGTCGGCGGCCGTGCTCGAGAGCCGGCTGCGCGGCCGGAGCAAAGACAGCGAAGAGCAGATCCTGCGGCGGCTGGCGGTGGCCCGAACCGAGGTGAGCGAGTTCGCGCAGTACGAGTACGTGGTGGTGAACGACGACCTCGACGGTGCGGTCAACCGGATGCGCGCCATCGTGATGGCGGAGCGGGCGCGGATGAAAGCCATGCGCGGCGACGCCGAGCACATCATCGAGACGTTCCAGGTCAAGGACCGCTGATGGCTCTCATTGCGCTCGGCGTCACCGGCGGCATCGGTGCCTACAAGGCGGTCGAGGTGTGCCGCGGCCTGCAGAAGCGCGGGCACGACGTGCAGGCGGTGATGACCCGCTCCGCCCGGCGGTTCGTGACGCCGCTGACGTTCGAGGCCATCACCCGGCGCCCGGTCATCACGTCACAGTGGCGTCCCGGGATGAACGCCGACATCGAGCACATCGCCGTTGCCGATCACGCCGACCTGCTGCTCGTGGCGCCGTGCACGGCCAACGTGATCGGCAAGTTCGCCAACGGGATCGCCGACGACTTCCTGACCTCGCTCTACCTGGCGACGCGCGCGCCTGTGCTCATTGCGCCGGCGATGAATTCGAACATGCTGGCGCACGCGGCGGTCCGGGAGAACCTGGAGACGCTGCAGCGGCGCGGCGTGCAGTTCGTCGAGCCGGGCGAGGGATACCTGGCGTGCGGCTGGGTGGGCAAGGGCCGTCTGGCCGAGCCCGACGAGATTGTCGAGGCCGCCGTACGTGTACTGGCCGGCACCGCCGCGCCGGCCGTGGCACTGCCGGCGCTGCCGGACTCGGCGTTGCGCGGGCGCAAGGTGCTGGTGACCGCCGGGCCGACCTACGAAGACATCGACCCGGTGCGTTACGTCGGCAACCGGTCGAGCGGGCGCATGGGGTTTGCCCTTGCCGCGGAAGCCGCCCGGCGCGGCGCCGAGGTCACGCTGGTGGCCGGTCCCACCACCCTCGCGCCGCCCGCCGTTGGCGCGCTCGTGCGCGTCCGCAGCGCCGCCGAGATGCACGAGGCGGTGATGCGCGCGGCCGCGGGGATGGATGTCGTGATCATGTCGGCGGCGGTGGCCGACTACGCGCCGGCTCGCCGGGCTTCTGGCAAGATCGCCAAGCAGGACGCGCCGCTGACGCTCACGCTCGAGCGGACCAAGGACATCCTGGCGGACCTGGGAGCCCAGCGCGCGGCGCGCGGGTCGGCGACGCCCGTGCTCGTGGGCTTTGCCGCCGAGACGGACGACGTCGTCCGCAAGGCCCGCGACAAGCGCACGCGGAAGCGCGTGGACGCGATTGTCGCCAACGATGTGTCGCAGCCGGATCGCGGCTTCGAGGTCGAGACCAACGCCGTGACCATCGTGACCGCCGACGGTGACGAGACGGTGGGCCTCCAGAGCAAGGACGGCGTGGCCGCGGCCATTCTCGACGCTGCCGAACGGCTGCTGCGCCGCGCCGCGGCGGCCCCTACCGCCCGCTAGTCACGTCCGGACACACCGATGGCCCAGGACCCGCTTCGCGATCACGTCGAGTACTTCAAAGAGCTCGGAGTGGAGGGCCTGCATCCCGACGCGCTCTGGCGCGCCCGCGCCGTCACCAGTGGCCGCGGGTCTTCAGAACCACTTGCCAGTAGAGGGCGGTCTTCAGACCGCCCTGAAAGTGATGCGGTGTCCGATCTGATTCCCGTCTCCGCGGTGCGTGCCGCAGGCCCCGACAGCCTGCCGATCATCAAGGCCGACCTCGGACCCGACTGCAGCCGCTGCAAGCTGCACACGCTCGGCCGCAAGCAGGTGGTGTTCGGAGTCGGCAACCCCGACGCCGACCTCATGTTCGTTGGCGAAGCCCCTGGGGCCGACGAAGATCTCCAGGGCGAGCCGTTCGTCGGCCGTGCCGGTCAGTTGCTGACCAAGATCATCGAGGCCATCAACCTGCGCCGGGAAGACGTCTACATCGCCAACGTCATCAAGTGCCGGCCGCCGCAGAACCGCAATCCCGAGCCGGATGAAGTGGAGCAGTGCGAGCCGTTCCTGTTTCGCCAGATCGACGCCATCAAGCCGAAGGTGATCGTCGCGCTCGGCAAGTTCGCGGCCCAGTGCCTGCTCAAGACGAACGACCCGATCACGCGCATCCGCGGCCGCGAGTACCGCTACCGCGACGCCATCCTGATGCCGACCTACCATCCCGCCTATCTGCTGCGGAACCCGTCGAGCAAGCGCGAGGTATGGGAAGACATGAAGCGCGTCCGCGAGCTGCTGGGCGGAGCGCCATAGTCGCGCTCCCGATCGTCCGCCCGGGTGCACTTCAGGCCGTCGTGCGTTTCGTTGCCGTTGCCGTTCCCGTTCCCCAGCTCGACGCGCTGACCTATCGCGTGCCCGAGGGCTGGCCGCTGCCGCCGACGGGGGGCCGCGTGCGGGTGCCGCTTGGCAGCCGTGTCGTCACCGGGTGCGTGCTCGGAGTTGCTCCGGCTCCGGCGGGCGACGTCGAGGCGAAGGACGTCCGTGAGGTGCTGGACGAGACGCCGTTCCTGCCGCCCACCGTCGTCGGGCTCTGCACGTGGGTGGCGGACTACTACATGGCCGGTATCGGCGACGCGATCGGGGTGGCCCTGCCCCCGGGCGCGAAGGCACGGGCCTCGGGCTACAAGACGCGGAAGCTCGTCGCGCTGACCGCCCACGGCATGGCGGCGCTCGAAGACAGTGTCTCTGGTCCGCGCGCCACGCAGGCGGATGGCGACCGCCTCACGGCGAAGCAGCGCGGCGCGCTTCAGGCCCTGGCCGGGTCCACCGGCCTCACCCTCAAGGAGCTGCGCGAGCGTGGCGTCACCGCCGCGGTGCTGTCGCGCCTGGCGGCAGGCCAGTTCGTCGCCTCGCGCGACGCGCCCGACGAACGCGACCCCTTTGCCCGCGCGGCCCTCGACACCGTGGCCTACGACACGTCCCGGCCGGCGACGGCGGAGCAGGCGGCGGCGTGCGAGACCCTGACCGGGCTGGCGTCGGCCGGCGGCTTCAAGGTGGCGCTCCTGCACGGTGTGACCGGCAGCGGCAAGACGGAGGTCTACCTGCGGGTGGCGCGCGCAGTGTGCGACGCGGGTCGCCAGGCGTTGCTGCTGGTGCCGGAGATCGCGCTCACGCCGTCGATGTCGGCCCTGGTCCGCGGGGCCTTTGGCGATCGCGTGGCCATCCAGCACAGCTCGCTCTCCGACGGCGAACGGCACGACCAGTGGCAGCGGATCCGCCGCGGTGACGTGGACGTCGTGGTGGGCACCCGCTCGGCGGTGTTCGCGCCGCTCGACCGGTTGGGGCTGATCATCGTGGACGAAGAGCACGACCCGTCGTACAAGCAGGAAGAGGCGCCGCGCTACCACGGCCGCGACGTGGCCATCGTCCGCGCGCAGCGCGAGGGTGCGCTGGTCGTGCTCGGGTCCGCGACGCCGTCGATGGAGAGCTATCAGCACGCGGAGTCCGGCAAGTACGTCAAGGTGGAGCTGACGAGGCGCGTGCTCGACCGCCCCTTGGCCGAGGTGCGCGTCGTGGACATGCGCGAGGAATACGCCGCCGAGGGCCCGGACGTCGTGATCAGCCGCGCGCTCGCGGCGTCGATCGAGGAACGGCTGTCGCGCCGCGAGCAGGTGCTCGTGCTCCTGAATCGCCGCGGCTATGCCACCGCGGTGTTCTGCCGGCAATGCGGCGACACGTTCGAGTGCCCGAACTGCAGCATCTCGCTCACCGTGCACACGGCCCGCCAGGGCTGGCGCGCCCGCTGCCACTATTGCAACTACTCCGTGACCGTGCCCAAGTCGTGCCGCAAGTGTGCCGCCCCCTACCTCGAGCACGCGGGGTTCGGGACCGAGAAGGTGGAGGAGCAGATTGCGGCGCTCTTCCCGGCGGCGCGGGTGGGCCGCGTCGATCGCGACTCGGTGCGAAAGCGTGGCGCGCTCACCAGCCTGCTGTCGCGGTTCGCGGCCGGCGAGCTCGACGTGCTGGTGGGCACGCAGATGATCGCCAAGGGGCACGACTTTCCGCGCGTCACGCTCGTGGGCGTGGTCTCGGCCGACGTCGGGCTGGGCCTGGCCGATTTCCGCGCCGGCGAGCGGACGTTCCAGCTGCTCACCCAGGTGGCCGGGCGGGCCGGCCGCGGCGAGCGCGCGGGCGAGGCGATCGTCCAGACCCTCTATCCCGCGCACTACAGCGTGCGGCTGGCGTGCCGGCAGGACTATGCGGCGTTCTTCGAGCGCGAGGTCGAGTTTCGCCAGGGGCTGCGCTATCCGCCGTTCGTCGGGCTCGTCAACGCCGTCATACGGGGCCGCACGTTCGACGAGGCGATGCGGGTGGCGCAGGATCTGGCAACCGCCCTGGCCGGTCTTGCGAACGCCGGCGGGTTCACGGTGCTGGGACCGGCGCCCGCGCCGCTGACGCGGCTCCGCGGCGAGCACCGGGTGCAGATCTTCCTCAAGGGTGTTCGCCGCGAGAAGATGCGGCACGCCATGCGGGCGGCGCTGGCGTCGCTCCCCGAGGCGCGCCGCCGCGCCATCGTGGACATCGATCCGTTGAGCGTGCTTTAAGAGGCCAGGTGGGTCAGGTAGGTCGGGCCCGTCTTCGGACGTAGCGGGCGGTCTTTAGACCGCCCGTCTCATTTCGCGGCGCCGAGCTCCACGTACTGGACCGGCACCGGCGTGAAGCAGACCACGAACATCACGACCGCAAACGCCGCCAGCCACAACCGGCCGGTATCGAGCGGCGTGTCCTCGTCGTACGTCCGCGGATGATGCGGGCCGAAGAAGAACAGCATCAGCAGCATCAGCCCGGTCCACACGATCCACGACAGCGAGAACACCGACAGGACGAGGAAACAGAGGATCGTGGCGTAGCTGACGTAGGTGCTGCGGCGGCCGAGCACGGCGTAGGCAATGTGCCCGCCGTCGAGCTGCCCGAAGGGAAACAGGTTGAGCAGCGTGGCCACCAGGCCGAACCATCCGGCGATGCCGATCGGATGAATGCTGAGATCGTAGCCCGCCTGGCGCGTGCCCCAGACGAGCCAGATCACGGCTTTCAGCAGCAGCGGCTCGCCAAAGAGCCACACCCCGCCCGTTGTCGGGATCCGGAAGATCGTCGACAGGCTGACGCCGATGAACAGCACCGGAATCGCCACCAGGAAGCCGGCAATCGGACCGGCAATGCCGATGTCGAACAGCTCCCGCTTGTTGGGGATCGGCTGGCGGATGCGGATGAACGCGCCCAGGGTGCCGGCGAGCAGCATCGGCGCCGGCAGGAAATAGGGGAGCGACGCGTCGATGCGGTAGTAGCGGCACGCCACGTAGTGCCCCATCTCGTGGGCTCCGAGGATGCCGAGCACGGCAGCGCTGTACCACAGGCCGTGCTGATACAGGGCCCACCCCGTCGGCGCGGTCGTCCCCCCCGCGAAGCCGACGTAGTGGTCGATTCCAGTGACGGTGGTGGCCAGCACCGTGGCTGCAAACAGCACCAGATGACGGACAATCGGTTGACGGCGAACGTCCGGCTCCGGAGGCGGAGGGACGTAGTCGCGCTGAAGTGCCGCATAGCCCGGAGTCGGACGTGCGGGCCCAGACGGATCAGACGAGGGAAAGCCCATGGTGGGGCGGGCGCCCGGCGCGCCTAGCCGATGTTCTGCAGGTCTTTACCCGGCTTGAACCGGATCGTTCGCCCGGGTGGGATCCGAACTTCCTTCCCGGTCCGCGGGTTACGGCCAATGCCCCGCTTGCGCGGCTTGACCTGGAAGACGCCGAAGCCCCGGAGCTCGATGCGGTCGCCCCTCTGCATGGACAGCCGCATGGCGTCGAACACGGCATCCACCGCCACCTCAGCCTTGACCTTGGTGATGTCGGCGATTTTCGAGACTTCGTTGACGATGTCGACCTTAATCACGAGCCCTCGCTGGCGATGACTGTAACTACTATAAAGATAGTGACTTAGGCTGTCAATTTCGCCAGGATTCCGCCCCGTCCCGATGCCCAGCCACCTGCCCGCCGTCGTCCTCGTCGGCCGACCCAACGTCGGCAAATCCACGCTGTTCAACCGGCTGACCCGGACCCGGCGTGCCATTGTGACCGCGATTCCCGGCACCACGCGCGACGTCATCGAGCACGAGGCGACGTGGCGCGGCCGTCGCTTCCAGCTCGTCGACACCGGCGGGATGTTCGGGGCCAGCGAGGATCCCTTGCACGCGATCGTGCTGGAGCGCGGTCAGCGGGCTCTGGCGGAGGCGGACCTCCTGGTCCTCATCGGCGACGGGCGCGAGGGTCTGGTGCCCGGCGATCGCGAGATCGCGCGGGCGGCGCGCGAGGCGAATCGCCCGTTGTTGCTGGCCATCAACAAGATGGACGATCGCCGCGCCCGCGCTGGCGCCCTCGATTTCTATCAGCTCGGCATCGACCCGGTGTTCGAGATCAGCGGCGAACACGGGGAGGGCATCGGCGATCTGCTCGATGCGATTCTCGATGCGCTGCCGGGAGCCCCGCTGGAGGTCGCGCAGCCGCCGCGGGCCCCGCGCCCCGAGCCGGGCACGGCGCCGCCTGGTGCGCCCGCCTCCAGCGAGGTGGGCATTGCCATCGTGGGCCGGCCCAACGCGGGCAAGTCGTCGCTGGTCAATCGGTTGCTGCGAGAAGAGCGGATGATCGTCGACGATCATCCGGGCACCACGCGCGATTCCGTGGACACCCTGCTGACCTGGCACAAGCGCCAGTTCCGCATCGTCGACACCGCCGGCATTCGCAGGCCCGGCCGGGTGGCAGCGTCGGGGCAGGTGGAGTCGATCAGCGTGCTCCTCGCGCGGCGCTCCATCGAGTCGGCCGACATCGTCGTAGTCGTCGTCGATGCCGCGGCTGGCGCCACCGACCAGGACGCCGCCATTGCGGGCGAGGCGGATCGGCAGGGCAAGGGCGTGATCGTCGTCGCCAACAAGTGGGACCTGATGAAAGGGCAAGGCCCCGACTTCGTGAAGCTGTTCGACGAGCAGCTGCGGCGCCAGCTCAAGTTCCTGGACTACGCGCCCATCCTGCACGTGTCGGCGGCCACCGGCGAGCGCGCTCCGAAGCTGCTCGAGGTCATCGACCGGATCTCGGCCTCGCGGCGCACGCGGGTGAAGACGCACCAGCTGAACACGCTGGTCGAAAAGATCGCCGCCACCCATCCGCCGCAGAGTCCCGGGCGCCGCCACGTCCGCATCCTCTACGCGGCGCAGACGGCCGTGGCGCCGCCCACGTTCGTCTTCTTCACCAACGTCGCCACGAGCTTTCATTTTTCCTACGAGCGCTACCTGGTCAACCAGCTGCGGGAGGCCTTCGGATTCGAGGGCACGCCGCTCCGGATCCAGGTGCGCTCGAGGCGCCGGAAACCCCCCGAACGCGGCTAGTGGCCCTGTTATACTGGCCCGGATGACACCGAAGCTGTTTCGGGCCGCCGAGGTCTGCGACATCGCGCAGGTGCAGCCGTATGTACTCCGGTCGTGGGAAAAGGAGTTCCCCGGCATCGGCGTCCAGAAGTCGCTCGACAGCCCGCGGCTCTACCGTCAGGCCGACGTCGACCAGGTGCTGCTCATCAAGCGCCTGGTGTTCAGCGAGGGTCTCACGCTGGCGGGTGCACGGCGCAAGCTGGAAGAGACCACGCCGCGCACACCGGCCGAAGCGGACCAGGAAGTCGCGGAGGTCCTCGACGCGCTGGCGTCGGACGCCCGCACGCGGATCGCGTACGTTCGCGATGGCCTGCGCTCGATCCTGCAGCTGCTGTCGCACGCGCCGGGAACCGTGGTCGTGGTGGCCGACGGCCGCGCCACCGGCCGGGGCAAACGTTCGGCCTCGTCGGCGCCGGCGGCGGTGCGAATGATGCCGCAGCGCAAGGGCAAGGCGCCCGCACCGGCCGCGCGTTCGGCCAGGGCGGTGGCCCCGGCGCGCCCGGCGCCCCCAGCCGCCAAAGCGGCCAGTTCGGCGCGGCCTGGGAAGGGCTTCGCGAAGCCCGCTACAATGAAGGCAGCGGCCAAGGCCGCCGGCAAGAGCAAGCGTCGCGCGAGCGCATGAGCCCCGCAGGGGCATCGCAGACGACAAATTCGGGATGTAGCGCAGCCTGGTAGCGCACTTGACTGGGGGTCAAGGGGTCGCAGGTTCGAATCCTGTCATCCCGACCAACTTCCGCTCCGGACAGAAGTTGCGTCGAGCCGTGGGACAAGAAGGTCAAAGACGGCCGAGTGGTATCGGAACGTCTGGGGTGCGTTCCTGCGTTGGTGGGCGACCTTGCCGACCGAGGCACGTTCACGGCCCATCATCAGTCGAGCTGATCTTCAAGAGTTCGTGGTTCACCTGGACTGCCGGTTCCTATCGCCCTTTCAACAACGCTGTCCAGTTCTCGACGACGGTCAATGGAGGAGCCGGCGGCGCGGGTCCCGCTGGAGGCGGCAGAATCAGGAATCGCGGTCCTGATACGTTGAACCAGGCGTCGGCCTGCAGTGGAGGGCTCATACTCCGCATCTGATGCGTGAACAGCGGTCTTGGCAGGCCGAACGTCGGCTGGCCGTTCCAGCGTGCTGGTGCGACCATGATGGTGCGATTGGACTCGACGAAGAACAACTCCTTGCCGGTGCGGCTCCATCGAGGCGCGCGCCCGCCATCGAGCGACACTTTGCGCTTGACCGTCCCTTCCGGGAACGACGTCACGTAGATTTCCTCACGCCCGGTCTCATCGGACACGAAGGCCACCCACCGGCCGTCGGGTGAGAACTTCGCGTCCTCTTCACGGAAGCCCGTTCGAAGAAACGGGATGGGGACGCGTTCTGGCATTCGGAGGGCCCAGATGTCCATGTTCGTGTCTGGATCCTGTTCTCGAAACAGGATGTGCCGCCCGTCCGGCGACCAATCGAGCGGCATCCGGTCGTGTCCGGGCGCGAGCAGCGGGTAATCTGCAGTCGAACCGTCGACCGGCTTCAGGTGCAGGTTGCGGACGCCGTTCGGACGCCCGACAAATACCAGCTGCCGTCCGTCGGGCGACCACACGCCCTCGTTGTTGTGCATCCCGTCGGCCGTGAATCGCGACTTCTGCCCGGTAGCGAGCTCGATGATCCACAGATCGCCGGTTGCCGTACGCAGATCGTGAAGTTCCGCCGCCATTCTCGAGCCGTCCGGCGAAAGTCTGATGGTCTGATAATCGCCCGGCTCAGCAGCGAGGCCGATGACTCGTCCAGAGTGGTCGACCCACAGCGGCTGGGTCGTGGCCAGCAAGCCGCCGACCCGATAGACCAGCGTGCCGTTGTCCGACACAGCGTACGACGCGCGCCCCTCCGTTGAAATAAACGCAACCGAATCGACCAGGGGAACCCATCACCTGACAGCTCCAGCCGCCGTGCATCGAACGGTTGCCCGAACAATCGTCCCTCGCGGAGGAACAGCAGATAGCCTGGAGCGGCGTACAGTGCCCGTTCGCGTCCGGCGACAATCCGTTTCGGCTCGGGTGAGTCGAGCGACGAGACATAGATGCCCCGGCGCGGCTCGGCGGCGCGAACCAGATAGAGGAAGTGGCGCCCGTCGGGTAGAAATTGCGGCTGCACATGTCCGAGCTCGCCGGCGCCAAGCTGCGTGACCGCTCTCGGGGTGCCGCCACCTGCCGGCACATGCCACAACGGCCCCTGAGGCGTCGGGGCATAAACGATGTCGCCGCTTCGATTCCACGTGCCGCCAGAGCCCGACGAGGCATCGGCAAGGACCACTGGTGCACCGCCGGCGAGGTTCACGCGCTTCAACTTCCCATCCGCAAAGAGTCCCACCGAAAGACCGTCGGGCGACCAGAAGAGTGACGCCGCGCCTTCCGTGCCGACTAGCGGATCCGCTGTCAGGCCGTCGATGGGCCGTGCCCAGAGCCGCGCACCGCTGGACGGAGACGACGCCACGAACGCCAGACGATGCCCGTCGGGGGAAATCGCAAAGGACGGAGTCCGGTCCACGATACTGCTGCCGAAGGCCGCGCCATCTGGTGGCAGGAGCGCGTACTGCCGGAGGCCGTTGGTTCGCGCCGAGTTCTGCATTCGCCCGTTGAACGCGATGGCTGCGCCAATCAACCCAACCACGGCGACACTCGCGAGCGTTCTTGTCAGGGCTCTGGCGCGCCACGGGCGCCGCCCAGGCGTCACGGGATCGGGTGGTGCCCCGTCGGCGTCAGCGAGATCGGCTCGAACATCGGCGATGTGCCGCAGACGACGCTTGGGATCCTTTTCGAGGCATCGGTGCAGGAGGCGTAGCACAGCGGCCGGTGTGTCCGCTGGCAGCGCCGACCAGTCCGGCGTCCGTTCGAGCAGAGCGGCAATCATATCCGAGCTCGTCTCGCCATCGAACGCGCGACGGCCGGTGAGCATCTCGTACAGCACGGCTCCAAAGCCCCAGATGTCGGAGCGTTGATCGACCGGCATCCCGCGAACCTGTTCGGGACTCATGTACGCCGGCGTGCCCATGACGGCATTGCCATCGAGGCGCGTCGTGACTTGCCGCAGTGCAGGATCGGAGACCTGCGCTGGATCGAGCGCCTTTGCCAGTCCGAAGTCCAGTACCTTCACGGCGCCGTCAGGGCGAAGCATGACGTTGCCCGGCTTGAGGTCGCGGTGGACAATCCCGCGGTCGTGCGCGGCCTCGAGGGCGTCGGCGATCTGCCGCGCGATCGCCCGTGCGTCGTGCACGGCGACTGGACCTGACGTGAGTCGCTCGGCGAGCGTGGCGCCGTCCACCAGCTCCAGGACGAGCGCGCGGCGGCCGCTCTCCTCCTCGATGCCATAGACCGCCGCGATGTTCGGATGATTCAGCGAGGCCACGAGCCGCGCCTCGCGCTCGAAGCGCGCCATGTGCCGCGGGTCGAGCGCCAGCTGCGCCGGCAGCAGCTTGAGGGCCACATCGCGCCCGAGTCGGGTGTCGTGAGCGCGATACACCTCGCCCATGCCGCCGCGGCCGAGCAGCGCTCGGATCTCATAAGGACCAATCGCGCGCAGCGGCGTGGAAGGCCGAGATGCGGCAAGCTCCTGTGCGGCGATGTGCAGGGCGGGCATGCTGAGGAAGCCGGGCGCCTCGGCGCGCGCCGCGAGCAGCGAGGCCACTTCTGCACCCAGCGCCTCGTCGCCGGCGCACGCTTCGGCCAGAAACGCGCTGCGGCGATCCGGTGCGACCTCGAGCGCGCGGTCGTACAGCTCGCTGATCTGTTGATGGCGTTCAGGAGTCATGGTCGTGCGTCGCGGTTCAGCTCACGATACAGCCAGGCTTGGGCCACATTCCAACACCGGCGTACCGTTATCACCGACACGTTGAGGACGTGTGCCGTTTCCTCGTGCGTCAGACCGCCAAAGAACCTCAGCTCCACCACACGACTTTGCCGCTCGTTCAAGGCAGCCAGTGTCTTGAGCGCGTCATCCAGCGCAACGAGATCGGCACCCTTGGAAAAGGGGCTATCGCCCGCCTCGGACTCGGACAAGGACACCTGCAGGTCGCCGCCGCCGCGTTTCGCCCGGCCGCGGCTGCGAGCGACGTCCACGAGCACGCGCCGCATCAACCGCGCCGACATCGCGAAGAAATGAGCCCGATTCTGCCATTGGACCTGCTTGCCGTCGATCAGGCGGAGGTACGCCTCGTTCACGAGCGCCGTCGTTTGCAGGATGTGTCCACCGCGCTCGCGCGTCATGTAGGCGGCAGCAAGGCGGTGCAATTCCTGATAGACGAGCGGTGTCAGCTGCTCGAGCGCTGTTTCGTCGCCGTTGCCCCACGCGACGAGAAGCTGGGTCACGGTCGGCGCAGACATCGGACTGTCGTCTGAATGGCTGGATATGCCAGCAAATTCAACTGGACGGGTGAGGCGCCACGCGGCGTAGCAGGACGGCCCCTCCACCGCGACAAAAGTATAGGCCGAAACGTCGCGCGATCGCGGCAATGAGCAGTCTGCCGTCGCAATGGCGCTTTCCTCAGTGACAGGCCTTTCCTGGTGAAGAAGTGGCCCGTCGCCGCCGCGGCTCCGCAAATTTTCATTCACCAAGCGTCAAGGGGAAAATGAGATGACACTCAAACACGTCGTCGTGTGCGGGCTCATGGTCGGCCTGATGAGCCACGCTCCGCCGGTCGGCGCGTCGCATCCACGCACGGACTCGAAAGATGACGCCGGTACCGTTCGACAATGGAACGAGATCGCGACCGACGCCATCGTCGTTACCGGTGCGAATTCGCCGGCAGCGAGCGGCGTGCTAATGGCCATCGTTCAGCTCGCCGTCTACAACGCCGTTGTGGCCATCGTCGGCGGGTACGAGCCGTACGGAGAAGGTGTATGGGCCCCGTCAGGGGCATCGATCGATGCGGCGGTGGCGCAAAGCGCACACGACGTGCTCGTGAATCTCCTTCCGGCGCAAGCGTCCGCGCTGGACGCGCGGCTTGCGGCTGCGCTCGCGACGATTCCCGAAGCGGCCGCCAAGGGCAAGGGCATCTTCGTAGGCCGGCACGCAGCCGCGGCGATTCTGACCGATCGCATCGGCGATGGCCGCTTCGCCAACGTGCCGTATTCGTTTGGCCTTCCTGGGCCGGGCGTCTATCAATCCACGCCACCGGCCTTTCCGCCCAGCCCACTCGTCCCATGGGTGGCCGAGGTTCGCCCCTTCACGATGACGAGTCCCTCTCAGTTCCGTCCGGGGCCGCCGCCCCCGCTCGACTCGCGTCGATGGGCAATGGCCTATCAGCTCACGCAAGCGTACGGCGACACGAACAGCACGATTCGCACGTCCGATCAGAGCGAGATTGCCATTTTCTGGACCGAGCACGCCGTGCGCCAGTGGAACCGCAACATCCGGAACGAGGCCGCGCGTGTCGATCTCGGTGCGATGGCGGCAGCGAGGTTGCTCGCCGTCACCAACACCGCGATGGCTGATGCGTGGATCGGGTGCTGGGACGGGAAGTATCACTACAGTTTCTGGCGGCCCGTCACGGCGATCCGGCAGGGCGAGACCGACGGTCGGCCCGACACCATTGGCGATCCAAACTGGCTGCCATTTCAGACGACGCCCAATCATCCCGAGTATCCGGGCGCACACGCCTGTGTCTCGACTGCAGCTTCTTACGCACTGCGCCACTTTTTTCACCGCAACGAGACGATGTTCGCGATGGACGCCATCGTCGGCGGCGTGACCTACGTGCACACCTTCACGCGGTACACCGACGCCGGAGCAGAAGCGAGCGCGGCGCGGATCTACGGCGGCATGCACTACGAGTTCTCGAACGAGGCTGGCGCGCACCTCGGTCGTCAGGTGGTGCGCCAGATGTTCGACCGTGGCTTCTTCAGGCGGGCGCGCAATTAGCAATCGTCTTCGAGGCATGCTCCACTTGATTCGAAGCCTCGTGGAGGAGTGGCGATCGATCGCCATGGGAGATGGGTCGAAAAACTAGGGATCGCTCGGCGCGTCAAGGGTCTGCTCGCGTCGCTCGCCGCGGTCGCGCCCTTGACTCGCCGTCGCGCTCCCGAATCACCGTAGACAGTGTGCGTCGACGTCACACGACGTGAACTCGCGCTGCTCCAGTTTCTCGTCACGCATCCCAATCGCATCCTCAACCGTGCAGACATCCTCGGACTGGCGCAACGAGAACGATGGCGGTCCCGTGACAGTTGACATTCATGTCCACAGCGCCGGAGCCCGCCCTCGTTGGCTTGATCGGTGTTGCTGTCGCAGCGGTCCTGCGCCGCCGGCGCACAAATCCAGTCGGTCCGGTTGGCTAGCAATGCGCCTAGCCACTGTGACGGCTCTCGGTCGGGACAGCGACTACGCGACCAACTGTTGGACAGCAGCCAGCACGGCCCGGGTTCACCCTGAGCGTCGAGGGGCAACCCTTGCCGCGTCTGCCGCCAGCCGTCACGGCGCGGTTGAATCGCGCGAACGGATCACGACGAGGTGCATGTGACGCACACGACTCCGTGCAGCACATCGCTGAATTGTGCAAGCCACGTACCTTGGTGTTGGTTGATGGCGATGTGATCGGGCGCGCACGCCGCTCCGGCGTCGTGCGCGCACCGATGTAGCGCCTGTAGGAGCTGCGCTCAGCGACCCGGAGCGCCCGCCGGCACCAGCCGCTCGAGCGTCGCGGCCCACATGCTGCCGCCCGGCGTGGTCACGGACACGCCGCGTACCATCTCGTCCTTCGAGATGCTCTTGCTGTAGAACTTCTCGTTGGCATCGCGATCGCTGCGCAGCGACGCCCCTTCGAGCGACAGTCCGGCAAACAAGCCCTTCGCGCGCGAGTAGGCAAGAATCTGCGCCGAGAGCGACGCATCAGTCGAGGCTTCACCCTGGCGCCCGACCGGCCCGGCGGCCACCGACGCATTGGCGCCGAGCTTGAATTCGTTGTCGAGTAGATCCTTCACCCCGTCGCGATTCATCACGAGCAGGACGAGGTCCACCGCCTGCACGCCGATCTGCCAGCCGATGCTGCCGCCGGTGAGGGCGACAAATCCCGGCGCGCTCCATTTGTTCGTCTCGCGGTTCCGCACGCTCATGATGCCGCGCCCGTGCTGGGCGCCGACGATGAAGCCGCCTTTGACGAGTGAAGGAATCACCACGATGGCTTCGGCACGAGTCAGGATGTGCTCCGGGATTCCCTGATCGGGCGCCCGGACGAGCGTCTCGAGCACCGCCGCCGAGTCCGTGATGCGCTTCTCGACGTCGCTCTGCGCGTGCGCCGGTACCGGCGTCAGGGCCAGCACGGCCGCGGCGGCCAGCAGCACCGTGACAACGCTGAGACGGGTGTACGCGGCGAAGACGAGTTGGCGCATTGTAAAACCCTCCACGAGGCGGTGCCCCTGGTGGAAAGAGGCAAGGCGCGTACCGCCGCCGGTTTCTGAGTAGACTCTGGGCCCGGACAGCTCATGCTCGAACGACTGCGCGCGCGCCCGGAGTGGACGTTCTTTGCCGTGCTGCCCAAGGCCGATCCGGTGCTGGCCACGGCGTGGTGGGCAGTGCTGCTGCTGCGCGGAGTGCTGCCCGCTGCCCTCGCGATTGTGATGGGGCAGCTCGTGGGCGCGGTGCAGCGCGGCGACCCGTTGGCAGGGCCGCTCACGTGGGTGGGCGTGGTGTTCGTCCTGCTCCAGATGCTCACACCGATTCACCAGGCCCTTGGCGCCAACCTGGGTGACCGGACCGCCGCCTGGCTCTACGACCGGCTGACCGACGCGTGTGTCACGCCGCCGGGCATGGGGCACCTGGAGGATCCCACGCTCACCGGCGACCTGACAGTCGCGCGTGACTTCGATCTGGGCATGACCGGCCCGCCGCTCTCGATCTCCATGGATTTCATCGCCGGCGGCCTGGTCGAACTGCTTGGCGGGCTGTCCTGTGCCGTAGTGCTCTTCGCCTTCGCCTGGTGGGCGCCGCTCGTACTGGCGGGTGCCTGGTTGACCACGCACTGGCTGCTGCGCGAGAGCGCGATCTGGCGCGACCGCAACACCGACACCGTCCGCGAGGCGCAGCGTGACGCCCACTACGCCTACCGGCTCGCCGTCGATCCGCCGCCCGCCAAGGAGCTGCGTCTGTTCAACCTGGTCGACTGGACGCTGGCCCGCTTCGTCGCCCGGCGCACGCAGCTCCACGCGCTGCAGTACGAGGCCACGCGACTGCGGGAGCGGCCGGTATTGTGGAGCGTGCTCCTCGTCACGGCGGCCAACGTCGCCGTGTTCGGCGCGCTGGCCTCGAGCGCCGTGTCGGGCCAGTTGACGCTGGCCGAGATCGCGGTCTTCGCCCAGCTCGCCGTGGGGACATCGATGATTGCGTTCGGCGGTCTCAACTGGGCGCTCGATGGCGCGTCGGCGCCGGTGGCCGCGGTGCTGCGGCTGGCGCCGGCGATGGCGCCGAAAGGCGCATTGCCCGCCGGATCCCGAGCCGCCGACGGTCTCCCTGCGTCCGGGATCCGATTCCGTGACGTGTCGTTTGCCTATCCAGGCGGCGCGCCGGTGCTCGATCATTTCGACCTGACGATTCCGGCCGGTACGTCGATGGCCATCGTCGGGCAGAACGGTGCCGGCAAGACCACGCTCGCCAAGTTGCTGTGCCGTCTCTACGATCCGCAGGGCGGGGCGATCGAAGTGGACGGCGAGGACGTCCGCGCGCTGTCGCTGGGGGCGTGGCGCGGGCGCGTCGCCGCCGTGTTCCAGGACTTCATCCGCTTCGAGCTGCCGTTGCGCGACAACGTCGCCCCGGCCGGCGCCCCCGACGCGGCCGTGACAGCCGCACTCGAGGCGGCGGGCGCCTCGGGGCTGGGGAAACTCGACACCGTGCTCGCCAAGGGTTACGCCGGCGGGACCGACCTGTCGGGTGGGCAGTGGCAGCGCATCGCGCTCGCCCGGGCGCTGTGCGCGGTGCAGCTCGGTGCCAGGCTGGTCCTGCTCGACGAGCCTACGGCGCAGCTCGACGTCCGCGGCGAAGCCGAGATCTTCAACCGCATCCTCGAGGCCACACGCTCGTGCACCACCATCCTGATCTCACATCGGTTTTCGACCGTCCGCCAAGCGGATCGGATCTGTGTGCTCGAGCAGGGCCGCGTCGTCGAACTCGGATCCCACGACGAGCTGATGGCGCTCGGCGGCCGCTACCGCACCATGTTCGACCTGCAGGCGCAGCGCTTCAGCGGTGCCGAGGACGACGAAGGGGTGAGCTATGACGTCCTCGGCTGAGGTGTTTCGGGCCATTGCGGTGGAGGACGCGATCGAGCCGCTGCCGCCGGCGCTGCGCTCGATGTGGCGCTTGTGCCGCCTCGGTTACCGCAGCGAGCCCGGCCTGATGCTCTGGGCGTTCGTGCTGTCGCTGCTCGCGGCGCTGCCCGATGCGCTGATGGCCCTTTGGCTGCTGCTGCTGGGCACCGGCATGCTCGAGGCGCGTTCCGGAATGGTCGTGGCGGCCGCGCTCGGCCTGGGCCTCTCGGCGACGCTCACATGGGCCCTGCGCACGATCAGCACACGGGTGCAGCGGCGCTTCCGCGATCGGGTCACGATAGCGCTCGAGGCCCACGTCGCGCGCCTGCAGGCGTCGGTGGCGACCATTGCCCACCACGAGCGTCCGGCCTACCTGGACCGGCTGTCCGTGCTCCGCGATCAGGTGTTCGTGCTCGATCACCTGTACATGTCGCTGTTCTCGACCTGCGGCTGGATCCTGCGCCTCGCCGTCACACTTGTGCTGCTGGTCGCCATCCATCCGGCGCTCGCGCTGCTCGCGCTCGCGGCGCTGCCCCCGGTGCTCACCTCGACGTGGCGGCCGGCCCTCGAACGCGCCGCCTACGAGTCCGGCGCACCGGCCTCGCGCCTCGCGCGTCATCTGTTCGAGCTCGCCACCACGGCGCCTCCGGGGAAAGAGGTCCGGGTCACGGGCATCGGAGCGCGCCTCCTCACCGATCGCCGCGCGGCCTGGGAGCGCTGGTACCGGCCGATTGCGGCCACCCGCCGGGCCTCGGCCGTCTGGCACGCGCTGGCGTGGGCCGGGTTCGGTGCGGCGTACGTCGGCGCCATCGTGTTCGTGTCGGCGGGGCTGGCCGCTTCCGCGGGGGCGGTGCTGCTGGTGCTGGCCGCCGGGGCGCGTCTCTCGGCCTACATCGGCGCGACGGTGGGGGAGATCGGATTCCTGCGCGGCATCTGGATGGATGGCTCGCGGCGGTTGGCGTGGCTCGAGGACTACGCGGCGTCGCTCCGGGCCGCGGCCGACCTGGCTGCGCCGTCGGCGATCACTCACGGCATCCGGTTCGATCATGTGTCGTTCGCCTATCCCGGGAGCGATCGCCTGGTGCTCGACGACGTGTCGCTGACGTTGCCGGCCGGTGCCGTGGTGGCGGTCGTGGGCGAGAACGGCGCCGGCAAGACGACGCTGGTCAAACTGCTGGCGAAAATGTACGAGCCGCGTCGCGGCGCGATTCTCGTGGACGACGTGCCGCTGGCGCGAGTGGCCGCCGACGAATGGCGATCGCGGTTGGCCGGTGCATTTCAGGACTTCTACCGCTTCGAGCTGCTGGCACGGCAGTGCGTGGGCCTGGGTGACGTGCCGCGAGTGGACGATCGGGCCGCCGTGGCCGCGGCCGTGACGCGGGCCGGCGCCGACGACGTCGTGGCGCGCCTCAGGGCCGGGCTCGATACGCAGCTCGGCCCGACGTGGCCCGAAGGCGCCGAGGTGTCGTTCGGGCAGTGGCAAAAGCTCGCGCTCGCCCGCGGGTTCATGCGCGATGGTCCGCTGGTGCTTGTCCTCGACGAGCCCACCGCGGCGCTCGACGCCGAAACCGAGCACGCGCTGTTCGAGCGCTATGCCGCCGCCGCGCATGCGACCGGCGGCGTTGCCGGCGGGCGTGTCACCGTGCTCGTGTCACACCGGTTCTCGACCGTGCGGATGGCCGATTTGATCGTCGTGCTCGACGGTGCCCGTCTCGTCGAAATGGGCACGCACGAGGCCCTGATGGCGAAAAAGGGACAGTACGCCGAGCTATACGCGATTCAGGCCGCGGCGTATCGCTGAAAGCAAGACAGGGCGGCCTGAAGGCCGCCCTCTACGTCTCCGACCTGCGGGTCAATTCACGCTCAGGATGCCGATCACCGGGCTCATCATGTAGCGGCCGCCGCCGGTCTGGTGAATGGAGCGGTCGCCGTCGAAGTCGATGAGCATCGTCAGCGGTGCGCTGCTGATGTCGAACTCGCGATTGAGCTTGACCTCGCCGGATGGGATTTCGAGCGTCGAGCTGCTGCCCGCCGGAGCCGTGATCGCGCTGGCGCACGCCGCACCCGACGACGCGTTGTCGAAGTACAGCGTCGCGCTCTGCACCACCAGGCGCACTTGCGTGTAGTGTCCCGTCGGCAACGACGCCGTGCCGAGGACGTCTTCCGAGGTTTCGAGCTTCTTCAAGTCGCAGGTGCGGGTGGTGGCGGCATTGGCGAACGGCACCACCGTCCAGTCGCTGTCCGACCGGTGGGCCCGCACCGAAGAAAACGTCACGAGCACCGACTTGGCATCGGCGAACGGGCTGTCGCGCAACCGGAGGTTGAAGTTGCCGCCCGAACCCGACGAGGGAGACGAGGGGGAGTCGCTGCACGCCATTGCGCCAAGAGCCAGAGATCCCACGAGCACCATCGCCGACACGTACTTCATGCGTTCCTCCGAACGCCTTATCGGAGCAAGAGAATGGCCAGTTCAGGCTGGTCCGCGCAACCCGTTGGGTCGACGTGGCTTGACCTCGAACGGCTGGGTTGCCGCGCGGCACGGAGTGGGAGGGATTCGCCCGAGTTCTTGCAAAATTCGCCGGCCGCCCTGCCCCGGGCCGAGTCAAGCGCCGCCGGGAGCCTCGTCGAGGATGCGCTGCATCAGCACGAGATCGAGCCAGCGGCCGAACTTGAAGCCGACCTGCCGCAGATGGGCCGTCTGCGTGAATCCCAGGCGCTCGTGGAAGCGGATCGATCCGGCGTTGTCGGCGTCGATGCCGGCAATCATCACGTGCAGGCCGAGTGCGGCCGCGCGCGCGATGAGCGGACGCATGAGCGCACCGCCGACGCCGTGACCGCGCCGGTCCGCGCGCACGTGCACGCTGTGCTCCACCGTGAACCGGTACCCCGGCCAGGGCCGGAAGCCGCCGAATCCGGCAAAGCCCACCACCGCGCCGCCGTCGACCGCCACCAGCACCGGGTGCCCCTCGGCCTGGCGCGCGGCGAGCCATGACCGGCGATCGTCGAGCGTAGCCGGGTCGTCGCGGTAGATGGCCGTGGACGTCGCGACGACGTCGTTGTAGATGGCGAGGATGGCTGGGAGGTCGGCTTCGGACGCATCGCGAATCTGAAGCATGGTCCGATCCTAGATCGGCCCCGAAACACGGCCCTGGTCCTACGAGCCGTCGAGGCGTTTGGATTGCTGGCGCGGAAGACGCAGGATGGCCCGTGTCCCGCGCTGATCGGTGCGGTTCTCGAGGGTCAGCGTGCCGCCGTGGGCCTCGGCAATCTGGCGGCTGAGCGCCAGGCCGATGCCCGATCCGGCCGGCTTGGTCGTGAAAAAGGGGACGAAGAGGTTGGCGGTGCTGGGCAGCCCCGGCCCCTCGTCCTCGACGCGAATCTCCAGCCACTCGTCGTGCAGGGTCCAGCCCAAGGCGACCTCGCCACTGGTTTCGAGCGCCGCGTCCACGGCGTTGCGGGTCACGTTGATGAGCAGTTGCTCGAGCTGATCGCCATCGGCATCCACGATTACGGCCGGGCCTTCGACGAGCGCGACCGGCCGCCGCGGGTCCAACGCGGCAACGCGCCGGACCAGCGGACCCAGGTCTGTGGGCACGCGCGACGGCGGCGGCAGCCGCGCCAGCCGCGCGTAGGCGCTGGTGAAGCGGCCCAGCGCGTCCGAGCGCGCGGCAATGATGCTGAGACCGTGCGTCATGTCGTCGCGCCAGTCGCCGGGCATCGGGTCGCGCCCGAGCAGCGATTCCAGACTGCCGGCAATCGACTTGATCGGGGCGAGCGAGTTGTTGAGTTCGTGGCCGATGACGCGAATCAGGCGCCGCCACGCCTCGCGTTCCTGCTCGCGCAGCGGCTGGCTGAGGTCCGACAGGGCCAGCAGGTCGTGTGGCGACCCGCCCTGGAAGAAGCGCGTGCGGCGCACTTCCCAGCGGCCCATGCCGCCGGCAAACGTCAGGTCCTGCAACGTCGCCGGCGTCTGGAGCGCGCGCTGCAACCCCAGCGCCTCGGCCGAGCGTCCGACGAGCTCCGTGTCGGCCACGCCGAGAAGCCGCGCGCCGTAGCGGTTGACCAGCACCAGGCGCTCGTGACCGTCGAACGCAAAGATGGCGACGTCGATCTCGGCCATCACGGCGTGCAGCAGCGCGGTGGCCTCGTGTGCGCCCAGCCGCTGGCCGCGCAACGTGTCGGCCAGGGTGTTGATCTCGAACATGACGTGCTCGAGCGGATCGGCGCCGCCGCCGGTCCGCGCGCGGATCGAGAAGTCGCCCTCGCGCAACGCCGCCAGCAGGTTCGAGATGGTCTGCAGCGGGCGCGCGACATGACGGCGCGCCAGGAGTGCCAGGCCGACCCAGATGGCGACGAGCGCCAGCCATGCGGCCAGGCGTGCCGGGGTTGGCCACGGCATCCCCCGCAGATAGAGCGTGGCCAAGGCGACGGCCGGTGCGCCGCCGGCCAGCGCCAGCGCCAGCACGCGGCGGTCGTGGCTGAACATCTTTACGACGGGCGGTGGCGTTCGAGCCGGCGGTAGAGCGCCGAGCGGCTGAGGCCGAGGGCCCTGGCGGCGTGGCTCACGTTGCCGTAGCGCGTCATGGCCTTGCGGATGAAGAGCGTCTCGATGTCCTCCAGGCTCATCTCGTCGAGCCGATCCTCGGTGGGCCCGGTGCGACGCAGACCCAGATCGGCGGTCTGGATGCTGGCGCCCTGCGCCATCAGCACGGCGCGTTCCACGGCGTGATCGAGCTCGCGCACGTTGCCCGGCCACGCGTGCTCGTGGAGCAGCGCGAGAGCGGCCGGATCGAAGGCCGTGAGCGGCTTGCGGTAGCGCTGCGCGTGCACCGACAGGAAGTGCGCCGCCAGGCGCGCGATGTCCTCGCGCCGCTCGCGCAGCGGCGGCAGCGGCACTTCGATGGTGTTGAGACGGAAGAGCAGGTCCTGCCGGAAACGTCCCGCGCCAACCTCCGCGTGCAGGTCGGCATTGGTGGCCGAGATCAGGCGCACGTCGGCGCGCCGCGTCCGCGACGAGCCGAGCCGCTCGAACTCGCCGGTCTCCAGCACCCGCAGCAGCTTCTGCTGCTGTCCGAGCGGTACGTTGGCGATCTCGTCGAGGAAGAGCGAGCTGCCGTCCGCGAGCTCGAACCGCCCGACGCGGTCCTGCCGGGCGTCGGTGAAGGCGCCCTTGACGTGGCCGAAGAGCTCGCTCTCGAACACGCCCTCCGACACGCCCCCGGCATTGATCGTGACCATCGGCCTGGACGCGCGCGGCGAGACGCCGTGCAACGCCCGTGCGACGAGGCTCTTGCCGGTGCCATTCTCGCCGGTGATGAGGACGTTGGCGTCGGAAGGTCCCACGCGGGCAATGATCTGCAGCACCGGCTGCATGGCCGGCGCCTCGGCAATCAGGCCTTGGATGCCGTCGAGGTCGCCGGCGCGGGAATGCGCTTCGAGCCGATCGGCCCGGCGGATCGCCCGTCCCAGCTCCACCTGCGTTCGGATGATGGCCTGGAGCCGGTCGTTGTTCCACGGCTTTTCGACGAAGTCGCGGGCGCCGCGGCGCATCGCTTCGACGGCCAGGTTGACCGAGCCCCACGCCGTCATGACGACGACGGGCAGTGCCGCATCGAGTTGCTGGATCTGCTTCAGCAGATCGAGGCCTTCGGCGCCCGACGTGGTATCGCGCGCGTAGTTCAGATCGATCAGCACGGCGTCGTACTCGCGCTGGCCGAGCGCGGTCACGACCGCCGCCGGCGACTCCACCGCGTCGATCAGGTAGCCGTCGGCCTTGAGCAACAGGCGCAGCGCCTCGAGGACGTCGCGCTGATCGTCGGCGATAAGCAGGCGGGGTGGGGAAGTAGGCACGGCGCTGTCCGGGCGGGCCTCCTAGTCTATTCTGCGGGCGTGGAGGCTTACGACGGGTCGATGAAGCCATCGCGCAGCCGGATCACCCGGCTGCCGTAGGAGGCGTTCGTCTCGGAGTGCGTCACCTGCACGATCGTGGTGCCCTGCTGATTGAGCTGGCGAAAGAGCTCCATGATTTCCTGCGCCTGCCCCGAGTGCAGGTTGCCGGTCGGCTCGTCGGCCAGGATGACTGCGGGGCTGGCGACGATGGCCCGCGCCACGCCGACCAGTTGCTGCTGCCCACCCGAGAGCTGCGACGGGTAGAGGTCCTTCTTCGCGACGATGCCGAAGCGGTCGAGCACGTCGGCCACGATGCTCTGGCGTTCCGATTTCTTCACGTCGCGGTACGAGAGCGGCAGCTCGATGTTCTCGTAGACGGTGAGGTTGTCGAGCAGGTGATAGCTCTGGAAGACGAAGCCGATATGCCGCTTCTGCAACGCCGAGCGCTCCTTGGCCGGCAGCGTGTGCACCGGTTGGCCCATCAGCGAGTATTCGCCCGACCAGGCGCTGTCGTGCAGGCCGAGGATGTGGAGCAGCGTGGACTTGCCGGCGCCCGACGGACCCATGATCGAGACGAACTCGCCGGGCGCGATGTCGATGGCGATGCGCCGCAGCACGAAGCTCTGGCCGGCGCCGACCGGAAACGATTTCTCGACGCCGCGCAGGGACATCACCGGTGAGCCCGGCTGTGGCTCCCAGGCCTCGGCGACGCTGTTGGCTGGGGATCGCTTGAAGAACATATGGCGGCTTGTCTCCGGGCCCGCTGCGGGGCGGGCTCGCCGCCATCATGTATCAAGCGCCGTGCCGCGTGAATGGCGGTAAATCCGGCGCCGTAACGCACCCGGCGTTCGATCCTGGGACTCACCGTCCCGGAAGCGGACGCCCGGGGGCGTGCCGTGCGGATCGATCCGGCCGTGGTGTTTCGCCGCGAGTGAGGGCGCGCGTGCAAGGGGCTACTCCTCGCGCAGCGCGGCGAGCGGATCCACGCGGGCCGCGCGCCAGGCCGGAAGGGCGCAGGCAAGGAGCGACGACACCAACAAGAGTGCGGCGGCTCCGGCGAGCGACGGCGGATCGACTGGCGCCACCTCGTAGAGCAGTTCCCGCAGAGACTGCGCCGCGGCGATCGCGCCCGCGGTGCCAATCGCGATCCCGGCCAACGCCAGCCGCAGACCCTCTCCGAGCACGAGCCGCTGCAGGTTGCCGGGCGTGGCGCCCAGCGCCAGGCGCACCCGCAGCTCGTGACGCCGCTGGTACACCGACGCCGCCGTCACCGAAAACACGCCCACGGCCGACAGGAACAGCGCCGCTACGGCAAAGGTCCCGATCAGCGAGGCGGTGAAGCGCGGCCGCGCCATCGGCGCCTGCCGCAGCTCCTCGAGCGGCAGCACATCCGTCACCTGTACCGCCGGATCCGCGGCCCGCACCGCGGCGCGAATCGCGGACGCCGTGTCGGCCAGTGGCGCGCTGCTGCGCACGGCAATCGACTGGGCGGCGACGATCAGCTGTTCCGCCGGCACATACAGCACCGGCCGCTGCGCGGCGAGCTCGCGGTAGCGCGTCGTCCGCGCGACGCCCACCACGGTGAGCCAGTCGCCTTTCGTGGCGGCGGTACCCATTTTCAGGCGGCGACCGAGCGGATTTTCGCCAGGCCACGCGCGCGCGGCCACGTCTTCGCTGACGATCGTGACCGGGAGCGCGCCGTCGCGGTCCGCCGCGGCAAAGGCCCGGCCGCGCAGCAGTCCCACTCCGAACGTGTCGAAGTAGCCGGGATGCACGGCCTCGAGGTCGAGCGGCGGGTTGGCCGCCGCACGCGCGGGGTCCTGACCTTCGGCGACGAACGCCGGCACCGACCAGCCGACGCCGGAGAACGGGCGCGCGTTGATCGGCGTCGCCGCCGCAATTGATGGGGCAGCACGCAGCCGCGTCACCACGGCGTCCAGCAGGCGCAGATGGCGGTCGCGATCGGATGAGATCGCTTGCGGGACGGCGAGCGAGGCGAGAACCACCCGATCGACGTCCAGGCCGGCGTCGATCGCCTGAAGCCGCAGCAGGCTCTGGGTCAGGAGGCCGGTGACCGCCACGACCATCACCGCGAGCGCGAGCTGGCCGGACACGAGCACCCGCCGGCCGGTGCGCGCGGCCGCGTCGGCGGTGGCGCGTCCGTGCGCGGCCACGCGCGCCGCCAGCCGTCCGCGCACGATGGCGAGCATGGGGACGAGCGCGGCCATTCCGGCGGCCGCCAGCGCGGTGCCGGCGCCGAACAGCAGTACTCGCGCGTCGATCGCGACGGTGTCCATTCTCGGCAGGCCCGGAGGCGCCCACGCCAGCACGGCCTGCAAGAGCACGCGCGCGATCGGGATGGCAACGGCGGAGGCCGCGAGCGCCAGCACGAAACTTTCGAGCAGCATCTGACCGGCCAGGCGGCCGCGGCTGGCGCCGAGCGCCGCGCGTATTGCGAGCTCGGGCACGCGGGCTTCGCCGCGCATCAAGAGCAGCGTGGCGACGTTGGCGCACGCCAGCACCAGCACCAGGACGACCGCGCCGAAGAGTGCCAGGACGGTCGGCCGGACGTCACCGAGCACTGCGTCCTCGAAGGGGCGGAGCACGGGCCGCAGCTCGGCGGGTTGACCGGCGAGCGGCTGGCCGATGACCGGCAGAATCGCCCGTAGCTCCTGGTCGGCCTGCGCCGGCGCCGCACCGTCGCGCAGGCGCGCAATCACGTCGAGCTCGTTTGCCACCGCCTCCTTGAACGTCTGGTTCGGGGCTGCGGAGGCCATGGCCGCCACCGTGGTCCACCCTTCGGTACCGCGCGGATAATCGAGCCCCGGCGGCGCGACGCCGACGATGACGAAGGGCTGCTGATTGATGAAGAGCCGCCGGCCGATGGCATCCGCCGCGCCGCCATAGCGGCGCTGCCAGGCGCCGTGGCTGATCACGAGCGCGCGCGGCGCGCCGGCGGCATCGTCAGCGGGCTGCAGGGCACGTCCGAGCACGGGCGTTGTACCCAGCACTTCGAAGAAGGTGCCCGTGACATGGACCATTCGGAGAGCGGTGGCGCTGCCGCGCTCGACCACGGTGATCGGGCCAGCACCCTGCCAGTTCACCCCGGCCGCACCCGCCAGCGTGCGGGTACCCCGGCTCAAGGCGTCCACCTCCGGTGCCGTGAACGGCACGTGCGTGCCGCTCGCGCGCGGCTCCCGCCACACGATCATCAGCCCGGCCTGGTCGCGTACCGGCAACGGCCGTAGCAATACGCCATCTACCAGCGCGAACATGGCAGTGCTGGCGGCGATGCCGAGCATGAGCGTCAGGATGGCCGCCGCGGCGCCGCCGCGCCCCTGCCACAGGTGTCGACACGCAAGCCGCAGTTCGTGCCGGAGCGTGTCGCTGATGGCCACTCAGTCCTGCCTCAAGGCGGCGAGCGGGTCGATGCGCGCGGCGCGCAGCGCCGGCACGAACGCCGCGAGGAGCGTCACCAGCAGCAGAGCGGGCACGACCAGCGCGTAGACACCGAGCTCGATCCCTTGACTCGACGGGAACATGCCGCGCAGCAGACCGCTGACGGCGACGGTGAGCGCGAGCCCCAGCACCGCACCGACACCCACGAGGACCGCGCCCTGTCGCATCACGAGGCTGAGCACTGAGCCGGGCTGGGCGCCGATCGCCATCCGGATCCCGATCTCTCGTGTGCGGCGGCTCACGGCGTAGGCGACCAGGCCGTAGAGGCCGACCATGGCCAGCCCGAGGCCGACGAGACCCATGCCGCCGACGACACCCGTGAGATATCGCGTCAGCGTGGCGGCGTTCCCGTCGTAGAACTGCTCCATCGTCCAGACGCCGGTAATCGGCACATCGCGATCGAGGGACAGGACCGCGGCGCGGACCGGAGCGGCCACGGCGGCGCTCTCGCCGGACACGCCGACGAGCAGCGTGGTGCGGATGGCGGGGTCCTGTCGCGCGGCGATGTAGAGGAAGTCGGGGGGCGCTTCGGTGATCGTGCTGTACTTGGTGTTGGCGGCGATACCCACGATCTGTCTCCACGTGCCGTCGGCGAGCTGTACGCGCTTGCCGATCGCCTCCTGCCCGGGCCAGTACTTTGCCGCCATGGTTTCGTTGACGATGACGACCCGAGGCGCGTCGGCCGTGTCCGTCGAGAGGAAACCGCGACCCGCGACGAGCCTCACGCGCATGGTGTCGAAGTAGCCTTCATCGACGCGGCTGGCGAACATCCCCACGTTCTCGACGCCCTTTGGAAGCTGGTAGCCCTCGGGTACCAACGTGACGCCATCGCGATTGTCCTGATTGAGCGGCACGAACGAGGAGAGCGCCACCGACGAGACCCCGGGCAGCGCCCGCACGCGGTCTTTGAGCTGTTCATAGAACTGCGTGGCACGTGGCCCGTCGTAGCGCGCCAATGTCGCGTCGAGATTGACGAGCAGGAGGTGATCGGTCCGGAAGCCCGGCCCCTTGCGCAGCTCGGCGCCGAACGCCTGGTAGAGGAACACGCCGACCGTGACGAGCGCGAGCGCCAGCGCGACCTGTCCGGCAACGAGCGTGTGGCGGCCCCAGAGCCGCCCGCGGACAGTCGTCTCCGCGCCGTTTCGCAGCGTGCTCGACAGATCGCCCACCCGCGCCGAGCGGAACGCCGGAATGAGTCCGGCGACGAGCGCGCTCGCGACGGAGACGGCCACCGCCACCGCGATGACCCTTCGATCCGCGTTGAAGTCGACCCGCACGCCGATGTCCGAGATGATCGTCCGCCGCTGGAACAGGCGGATCGCGCCGTAAGCGAGGCCGATGCCGGCGAGGCCCCCCGTAATCGCGATGAGCAGTGTCTCGGTGAGCAGCTGCCGGACCAGACGCAGGCGGCCGGCGCCGATCGCCATGCGCACCGCGATCTCCCGCGCGCGTGTGGGGGCGCGGCTCGTGAGCAGCCCGGCCACGTTGGCGCAGGCGACGAGCAGGACCACCAGCGCCATCGTCAACATCATCGCGACAACGGCCCCCGCATAGCCGCGCTCGACCTGCCTTGCCTCCAAGTGCGTGCGCAGGATAAGCCCGCGGCCCCGCTCGTCGGCCGGATGGGCCTGCTGCCATGCCAGCCCAATCTGGCGGACCTCGGCGCGGGCTTGGGCCAGCGGCACCTCCGGGCGCAGACGCGCCCTGAGGTTCAGCATGCGGGCCACTCGCATGTCGAGCAGGTTGGCCTGCGGAGCCGGCACCAGCTTCGGCAGAATGTTCAACGGGACGTAGAACGCACCCGGGAGCACGAGCTCGAGACCGGTGAACGACGCCGGCGCCACGCCAATCACCGTGAACGGCACGCCGTTCAGGCGCAGCTCCCGGCCGACGACGGCGGGATCCCCGTGGAACGCCCGCATCCAGGTGTCGTGCGAGATCACCGCCACGGCGTCGCGGCCCGCGACCTGATCCTCGTCGGCGCGGAAAAAGCGTCCCAGCTCTGGCCGCACCTCGAGCATGTCGAACAGGTTGCCGCTGACGGCGAAGCCGAGGCGGCTCTCGGCCTGGTCTTCGCGCCGGAGCGCAAAACTCGTGACCAGCACTCGGTGCGCGGCCACGCCGGTGAAGCTCCGCGCCGTGTCGCGAAACTCTCGATAGGCGAGATACGAGAGCCCCGTCCCGCGCCCGCCGTCGTTCGGTGCGGTGCCGTTGATGGTGACGACGTCGCCGCCGCGGGGCACCGGCAACGGGCGCAGCACCAGGCCGTCGGCCACGCTGAACATCGCGGCGCACACCGCGACACCGACGGCAATGGAGGCGATGGCCACCAGCGAGAAGCCCGGGTTCTTGACGAGCATTCGCAGCCCGTGCCGCACGTCCTGAATCAGCGTCTCGAACATATCAGCGACTCCTGAGCGTGGGTCTGAACGTTTCGGGTCATTCCGCGCGCAGCGCGTCCACGGGATCGATCGCGGCGGCCCACCGCGCCGGAATGTAGGCGGCCGCTAGGGTCACGCCGATCAATCCCGGCACGACCAGCGCGTAGGTGACCAGGTCTATCGAGCCCTGGCTGGGGAAGGCGCTGCGGAGTAGCCCTCCGGTCGCGACGCTCGCGATGAGCCCCACCGCCACGCCGCTGGCCGACAGCACCAGCCCGTGGCGCAACACCATCCGAAGCACCGACCAGGGCTGGGCGCCGACCGCCATGCGAATGCCGATCTCGCGCGTGCGCCGGCCGGCCGAGTAGGCCACGAGCCCGTACAGCCCGATGACCGCGAGGGTCAGCCCCATCGAGCCCATGCTGCCCACGCTGCCCACGATGAGTCGCGTGGTGTAGATCGCGCGTGAGAAATAGAAGTGCTCCATCGTCCGGACGCCGAACACCGGCATGTCGGCGTCGATGGCACGGACGGCCTCGCGCATCGGAGGGGCCATGGCGGCCGCGTCGCCTGCCGTCTGGACGAGCAGCGTGGTCTGCCGGCCCGGCTGCTGCAGGCGCGGAACGTAGATAAACTCGCCTGCGGGCATCGCAATGAACAGGTTCTTGATGTCGCGGGCGACGCCTACGACCTCCACGACGTCCCGCGCGCCGTCGTCGAGCCGGATCCGTTTGCCGATGGGGTTCTGACTCGGCCAGTAGCGAGCGGCGAAGGTGGCGTTCACGATCGCGACGTGAGGTGTCTCTTCGGTGTCGGTCGCCTCGAAGTCGCGGCCGGCCACCACCGGGATGCCGAGGGTGTCGAAATACCGTTCGTCCACGCGGCCCCACAGCACGTTCACGTTCTCGGTGCCGGGCGTAAACTGAAACCCCTCGGGAGCGACGGCCACGGGTTCCATCGTGTCGGCCTTCATCGGGACAGCCGACGTGAGCGCCACCGAGGTGACGCCGGGAACGCCGAGGGCCCGGTCCGTGAGCGTGCGATAGAACTGGCGGGCCTGTGCCGCGTCGTAGCGGGCGAGGGACGGATCGAAGGTCATCATCAGGAGGTGATCGGTCCGGAACCCCGGGCCCTGCTGCAACTCCGTCTGGAAGGCGCGATACAAGAAGACCGAGACGGTCAGGAGCACGAGCGACAGCGCGACCTGGCCGCTCACCAGCACGTTGCGACCCCAGTGACGCGATGCCGTGGAGGCGGGCGTCCGATCTTTGAGGGCACCCACGAGGTCCGTGCGCGTGGCCTGCCAGGACGGGATGAGGCTGGCCAGGATCGCGCTGACGAGCGCCGCGGCAATGCCGACGGCGAGGGCACGCGTGTCGAGTGCGAACGTCAGCTTCAGCGGAATGTCGGTTGGAAACTCGAGCCGCTGGAAGATCGAGACCGCGCCATAGGCCACCGCCAGCCCCAGCACGCTGCCGCCGACCGCGATGAGCAGGCTCTCAGTGAGGAGCTGGCCAATCAGCCGGAACCGGGGCGCGCCCGTGGCCAGACGCACGGCGAACTCGCGCGCTCTCGCCGGCGCACGGCTCGCGAGCAGGCCCCCGACATTCGCACACGCGACGAGGAGCACTGCGACAGCCAGCGTCAGCAGCATCGTGACGATTTCGGTGTCGCCGCCGCCAGGACGCTGATTGAAGGATTCGATCTGCGTGCGCGCGGTCAATCCGCGGCCGCGATTGGTCTCCGGATGCGCGTCTGCGAGATTGGCGGCCACGTGCTGGACGTCCGCACGCGCTTGGGCGATGGTCACGCCCGGCTTGAGCCGTCCCTTCACGACCAATGCCGCCGCCGCGGCGTCCCGCCGCGTCAGCTCGTCGCCCGTGGTGCCGCTCTGTACGGTGGTCCACATGGCCAGCGGTACGTAAAAGGCCGGATGCACGTCGTGATCGATGCCGGTGAAGCCAGCGGGGGCCACGCCGATAACGGTGAAATCGATGCCGCCGAGGCGGATGCGCCGGTCGATGATTCCCGGATCCGACGCGAAGTCCTGCGCCCACTCGTCGTGGTCGAGAATGACGACCGGATTGCGTCCGCCGACCTGGTCTTCGTCGGGCCGGAACGTTCGCCCGAGCCGGGGGCGCACGCCCATCGCGTCGAAGAGGTTGCCGCTCACCGCCATCCCGGCCTTGCGCTGGACGGACTCCCGGGGCGCCCGGGCGAAGCTCGTAATCGTCAGGGTATAGGCCACGACGCCCTCGAAGCTTCGCGACTGATCGCGCACATCCAGGTATTCCGGATACGACAGTCTGGGGTTGCGAAACCCCACACCAGGCGCGAGGGCGTCAATCGTTACGATCTCGCTGGGCCGAGGCACCGGCAGCGGGCGCAGCACCAGGCCATCCGCGAGGCTGAACATCGCGGCATTGGCGCCGACGCCAAGGGCGATCGACGTGATGGCGACGGCGGCAAACCCTGGATTCTTCCGGAGCATCCGCACGCCGTGCCGCAAATCTTGACGAAGGCTCTCCAGCATGTCGGAACTCCTCTGACGTTCGTGGCTGCGGGTCTTTAGACCCGCCTCATTTCACTCCGCGCGCAACGCTTCGACCGGATCGACCGCGGCCGCCCGGCGTGCCGGCGCGGCACTCGCCAGCAGCGTGACGGTCGATAAGACGAGGAGCGCGGCGCCAAACGCAACCACGTCGAGCGGTGGCACGCCGAAGAGCAATCGTCCGAGCAAGCGGCTCAGGAGCGCCGTGAGGACGACTCCGACGCCCGATCCCGTTGCCGCCGGCAGGACGGCTTCCCGCAGCACCAACCGCGCGATGTCCGCTCCCCGTGCCCCAAGCGCCACTCGCACGCCGAACTCGCGCGTGCGCTGCGCGACCACGAACGCGGCGAGGCCATAGAGCCCAATCGACGCCAACGACAGCCCGATGATGCCGCTGAACCCTGAGATGGTGGCGGCGATGCGCTGCGGCACGAGGCTCACGGCGAGGCGATCCTCGAGGCGTCGCGCGAGGGGCGGCGGAAGCGCCGGCGCCGCGGCGACCGCCAGCGTCGTGAGCGGAGCGCCGACCGGCCGGCCCTCACGGCCGCGCACGATCAGCACCAATCGCGAGGGGGGCTCCTGTTGCAGCGGAAGGTAGACGACCAGCCTGGAACCGTCCTCGGCCAGGCTGGTGAGCTTCACGTCGCTCACCACGCCCACCACGATCGCGGTGCGCTCGCGATCGATTCCGCTCGTGCCAGCGGCCGATGTTTCCCCTGGATAGTGCAGCGACTGCCCGACCGCGGATCCACGGGGCCAGAACCGTCGAGCCGTTGATTGGCTGACGATCGCAACTGGCTGCGTCCCGTCTCGATCTGCGGCTGTGAAGGCCCGGCCGCTCACGAGGGGGATTCTCAGTGTGGCGAAATACGCGGTATCGACGCTGTAGCTCAGCGCGTCCCACCCCCGCCGATTGGCCGGTGCCGGCACGCCGGGAACCGTGAGGCCGGCGAGGCGTTGAATGGCGTCGTCGAACGGGGCAGCCGATGCCACGGTGGCGTCAACGCCAGGCAGGCTGCGCGCCCGCGCGACCAGATCGCGCGCCAGTACGCGCACCTCCGCGGCGCCGCGGCCTTGAGCCAGTTCCAGGGTCGCGGTCTCGACGCCGTGCGGGTCGAATCCCGGGTCGACCGACACGGCCCGGTCCAGCGCGCGGATCAGAAGTCCGGCGCCGACGATGAGGACGGTGCCGAACGCCATTTGCCCGGCCACCAGCAGCCGCCGGAGCGTCACGTGAGCCCGCGATCCCGACACTGCCCGAAGGGCGGGTACCACGTCCGTTCCAGCCAGATCCCAGGCCGGTGCGAGGCTCGACCCCAGCGCCGCCAGCAGGGCGATGATCGCCGCGAAGACGAGGACCCGGCCGTCGAGCGGCAGCGCCAGGTTTACTGGAATCGGCAGCGCCGGAACGAGCGCGAGGAGCAACACGGTCAGAGCCCGTGCGAGAGCGACCCCAGCCACCGCGCCGAGGCCGTACAGGACCAACGCCTCGGCGAGAAGCTGACGCAGCACGTGCACCGCCCGCGCACCCATCGCCAGCCGGATGCCGATTTCCCGGCGGCGCACCGTCGCGCGAGCGATCAGCACCGACGTCAGGTTGACGCACGCGGCGAGCAGGACGGTGGCAACGATGCCCATCATCAACGCGGTGAAGCCGGCAACGGGACCGGTGTTGCCAGGGATCGCGGCCAATGGCGCGGCGCGCAGCCTGAGTTCGCCGTCTGGATCGGGAAACTCCCGGGACAGTGTCGGCCCGAGCGCGTTCAACTCGTTGGAGGCTGCGGCGGTCGACGCGCCGGCCCTCAGCCGCCCGCCGACCATGAGAAACCCGCCTCCTGCCTCGGTGAGCGCCGACGGATTTCCTGTCACCGTGGCGGCCGCCGACAGGGAAACCCACAGATCCGCGGTCATGATCGTCGTGCCGTGAAACCCCGGGCTGGCGACGCCGGCAATCGTCAGCGGCTGGCCGTTGATCCGGAGTGCGCGTCCGACAACCTGAGGATCCCGGTTGAAACGCGAGACCCAGAAGGCGTGGTTCAGGACGACGGCCGGCCCGGTTGTCTGAGACCCGGACTGGCCGGTGTCGAGGAGGCGACCGAGCGCCGGACGACTCCCCAGGGCTGAGAAGTAGTTCGGCGTGACGAGCGCGCCAAGCGCCCGTTCGATTCCACGCCCGGCGTCGAGGGTCATGGGCGTGGCCACCAGTTGATAGCCGTAGACCGATTCGAGCGCGCTCGCCTGGTCACGAATCCGGGCGTAGGCTGGATACGAGAGGGTGTCCAACCGTCCGCCCCGTGTGCCGATCACGTCTACGAGGCGGTCGGGACGTGCGACGCCCACAGGGGGCCGGAAAAACAGCGTGTTGGCGACCGTGAACACCGCGGTCGTCGCGCCGATGCCGACTGCAATCGAAATCGTCGCCGTCAACGCAAACACCGGACTGCGCCGCAGCGCGCGGAGGGCGTACCAGATGTCCGTGCGGAGTCCCGCGAGCTGATGTTTCATCGCCTGGTCGCTCTATTCCGCGCGAAGCGCCTCGACCGGATCGACGGCGGCCGCCCGGCGCGCCGGCAGCACGCCCGCGAGTAACGCCACCGCCAGCATCAGTCCGGCGGCGCCAGCCTGCGCCCGCGCGTCGAGCGCGGTGACGCCGAACAGCATAGCCTCCCCCAGACGGCCGAGGCCCACCGCCAGGGCCACACCGACCACGGTGGCGACGAGCGTGATGCGCGAGCTCTGCGCCAGCACCATCAGGCGCACGTCGCCGCCGCGGGCGCCGAGCGCCATGCGGATGCCGATCTCGCGCACGCGCTGCGACACGGAATAGGCGAGCACGGCGTAGAGACCGATCCCGGCGAGGAGAACGGCCAGCGCGGCGAGCGCCGTCGCCATGATCATCACGATTCGTTCAGACGTCGTGTTTTCGTCGAACTGCTGGTCCATCGTGCGCAGATCGTCGACGGGCAGATTGGCGTCGAAGCGATGCACGATGTCGGGGATGGCGGCCACGAGCGGCGAGGGATCGACTCCGGGCGAGGTGCGCACGTAGAACGATAGCGTCGGCGCCGCGGTCTGCCGATAGGGCCGGAAGTACTGCGGCGGCGGCGCGTCGCGGGCACTGCTATACGCGGCGTCGGCGACCACGCCGACGATCTCGACGTCCGGCGGCTGGCCCGTGGTCGTCCCGAGCCGGGCGCCGACCGCGTTGGCGCCGAGGCGGAACTTGCGGATGAACGCCTGGTTGACGATGGCCACCGGCCGCGCCGCCCCGGTGTCGGCGTCTGTGAACTCGCGTCCCGCGAGCAGCGGGATGCCAAGCGTCGAGAAGTAGCGGGTGCCGACGTTGGTGTAGCTCGCGCTGGTGTCCGCGTCAGGGCCAGCCGTGAAGCCGGTCACTGTCATGTTGGTCCTGCTGCTGCTGTCATCGAGCAATCGCACGGTGGCACCGCTCACGGCCACCACGCCGGGAGTCTGGCGCAGCGCTGCCTCGATCTGCGCGTACAACGCCAGCGTCCGGGGCGGCGTATACCCGTTCATCACGGGCGCGACGCGGAAGAGCGATAGACCAGCGCGTTCGACGCCCAGATCCACACGGGCGAGATTGACCAGGCTGACGATGAGCAGCCCCGAGAGGGCGAGCAGGGCCGTGGCGAGCGCCACCTGGCTGCCCGCGAGCAGCGCCCGCAGGCGTGCGGTACCGCGTGTGGCCGTCGACCGTCCGGCGGCCCCCGGGTTCCCGGCCCGCGCTCGCACAGCGTGCACGGCGGGTGCGGTCCCGAAAAGCAGCGCCGCGCCAAGGCTCACCCCGGCGGTGAAGAAGAGCACGGGCGCGTTGAGCGAAAAGGCGAGCACCTCCGCGTCCTCTACCGGCATGAGGGCCAGCAGCCCCATCATCGTGAGGCCGGCGACGAGGAACGATGCGACGCCGCCGAGCGCGGCCAGGAGTGCCGACTCTACGAACAGCAGCCGGAACACCCCCCAGGCCGATGCCCCCACGGCCAGCCGCACCGACATCTCGGCCGCGCGCTCGGTGGCGCGCGCCATCAGCAGGTTGGCGACGTTGGCACACGCGATGAGCAACACGAAGGAGGTCACTGAGAACAGGAGGGCGAAGATGACCTGCAGCTCCTCGCGGTCGCCGTTCTGGCCGCGGCTCGCCGGTTCGAGGATGACGGTCCGCGCGAGCACCGCGGCGCGCGCCTTCTCCGGCAGCCCCGACTGCTGCGCGGGGAACTCGAGGTCGCGTACGACCGACGAGAACGGCGGCCGCAGCGCGCTTTCGGCCCGGGCCATCGACACCCCCGGCTTGAGCCGGGCGGTCACGTAGATCCACCAGTCCCGGCGGCTCGTCGAGTCTCGCCATCGTGTAATGCGGGCCGCCAGGCGCAGCGGCACGAAGAAGCGCTCGTTCTCCAGCGTGGTGGTGCCGTGGAAACCCGGTGAGGTGACGCCAACGATGGTCATCGGCACGTTGTTGACGATCAGCGTGTCGTTGAGCACGGCCGGGTTCGCGGCGAAGCGCGTCACCCAATACCGGTGGCTGAGCACGACGACGTCGCTCGCCGCACCCTCGCGATCGTCTTCGGGTGTGAGCAGCCGTCCGAGCGCGGGGCGGAGCCGCAACGCGGGAAAGTACCCGCCCGAGACCAACAGGCCTTCGGCGCTCAATGTCTGTCCACGGTAGGCGAGGTTCGCGGCAATCTCGCAGAAGCCGCCGATCGCCGTGAACGGCGTCTGGATGCGCTCGAGGTCGCGGAAGAGCGGGTAGTTGAACACGTACCGCACGTCGCCCGTGTCGTTCGAGGACGCGTTCCCCGGGCGAGGGCCGGGCGACGAGAGGGCGACCAGTTCCTCAGGCGACGGAACAGGAAGCGCGGCGAGGAGCACCCGATCGAGGACCGAGAACATCGCGGTGTTGACCCCGACACCCAGGGCGAGCGACAGCACCGCCACCGCGGTCACGAGCGGCCGGCGGCGAAGTGATCGCGCGGCGTGACGGAGATCCTGCCAGAGAGTGTCGTTCATCGTCCTCTACTCGTTGCGAAGCGCCGAGGCCGGGTCGAGCCGTGCCGCGCGGCGCGCGGGCCAATACGTCGCGGCCAGCGCGGTCAGCGAGAGGGTCGCGACGACCGTGACGTAGGCAGCCGGATCGCGCGCGTTGCCCTCGACCGACGCCGCGGTGGCAAAGGCGAGCGCGATCGCGGCCGCCAGACCGACGAGGCCGCCGTAGATCACCGGCCGCGCCCCGTCGCCCACCACCATGCGGACCACGCTGGCGGGTTGCGCGCCCAGCGCGAGGCGCACCCCGATCTCGCGCGTGCGCTGCGTCACGTCGTGCGCGACCAGGCCGTAGACGCCGACGGCCGCAACCGCCAGCCCGATGATCGCGATCACCGTCATCAGTACCGAGAGGATGTATTCGCTGGCGGTGTCCTCGTAGAGCACCTGGTCCATCGTGAACGCGTCGAAGATGGGCTCGTCGGGCTCGACGGCGGCAAGACGGCCGCGGATGGCGGGAACGAGCGGCAGCGGATCCGCAACCGCGGTGCGAATCAGGAACCGCATCCGCCGGTCGGGATGCCAGGACCAGGGCACGTAGATCTGCGGGCTGACTCGGGCGTCGGCGTCAGCGGGCCTGACATCGCGGACAATCCCGACGACGCGGAGCGGCGTCGCCGGCCATCCCTCGGCCCGCACGGTCAGCGTTCGTCCCACGGCGCTGCTCTGGGGCCAGAAGCGCCGGGCGGCTTCCCGGCTGATCACGACAGCGGGCGGTCCGCCGTCGACATCGCTTTCGCTGAACATGCGGCCGGCGTCCACCGGGACCCGGAGCGTCGAGAAGTAGCCCAGGCTGGTTGCGACGATGGCCGTCGCGGGCATCTCGGCCGGTGCGCCGGCCGGCGCGCCGTCGAGCGTCACGCGGACGACCTGTTCGCGGTCGCCGATCGGCACGCGGCTCGCGATTGACGAGGACGCCACGCCCGGCACCGTGTCGATCTGGCCGAGGAACTGGCGCGCCAACCGGTCCAGTCGTGCCGCGTCGCCGGCCCGCGCCTCGGGCAGCTCCAGCGTGAAGGTCAGCGTCCGCGACGGATCGAATCCAAGCGTGGCCTGGCTGACGCGCAAGGCCGCCAACCCCATGATGGCGATCTGGACCATCAGCACGACGGCGAGCCCGACTTGCACCGACACCAGGGTTGTGCGCAGGCGCCGGGTTCCCGTGCGGGTGTTCCGGGCACCGTCCTTGAGCTCGGCGACGTCGGCCTTCGAGACGCTGACGGCCGGCAGCAGCCCAAACGCGAGGGGCAGCACGAACGAGACCACCGCGCCGGCCGTCACGACCCATCCGTTGATTTCCGCGCCGCTGAGCAGGCGCGCCTGGGCACCGGCCAGCCACTTCAACGCCGCCAGGCCCGACGTGCCGAGCAGGAGGCCCACGGCGCCGGCGGCGACGGCCAGCAGGAACGCCTCCATCATCAACTGCCGCACGTGCTCGAGCCGGCCCGCCCCGAGCGCGCTCCGGATTGACAGATCACGCTGGCGAGCGGCGCCGAGGGCGAGCATCACGTTCGACACGTTGGCGCACGCTGTCGCGACGATGAGGGCCGCGATGAGCACCATGATGCCGAGAACGGCCGTGATGTTGCCGCCGAGCATGTCGATGAGCGGTCGAACCACGGCTCCGGTCTGCGCGTTGGTGGCGGGGTAGGCGCGGCGCAGGTCCGCGGCGACGGATGACAGCTCCGTCGAAGCCTGGCCGATGGCGGCGCCGGGATGGAGCAGCCCGAACACGTAGAGGCGCCGATCGTCCCGCGCCGACCGTGCCGCGTCGAGCGGCGTGGCCACGAACAGGGCGATGTCCACGAAGATGCCGCGGCTCGCCGCGGCCGGCAGGACGCCGGTGACGCCGTGGGGCACGCCGTCGAGCAGGAGCGACGTGCCGACGACGCTCGGATTGGCATCGAAGCGCTGCCGCCAGAAGCGGTCGCTCAGGAGCACGACGCGGGGCGCGCCGGGCCGGGCTTCGTCCGCGCGGAACACGCGTCCCACTGTCGGCCTGAGACCGAATGCAGCCGGCAGATTGGCGGTCGTGCGGATGATGCGGACGCGCTCGGGCACGCCGTTCTGGCGCAGCGTCGCCGAGTCGTAGCGATAGGCGATGAACTCGTCGATGGTGCGGACGCGCGACGACCAGTCCACGAGGTCGGGGACCGACGTGCCGGACAGAGCCACGGCTCCATCCATGCCTGACTGCGCCTGGCTCGGACGCGGGTCCGTGGACGAGACGAACGCGAGGCGCGACGAATCGGCGGCCGGAATCGCGTGAAGCAGGAATTCGAGGAGGCTGACGATGATGGTGGTGGCGCCGATCGAGACGGCCAGCGTCACGATGACGACGGCAGCCGATCCCGGCTGCCGGGTCACGAAGCGTAGGGCCTGACGAAGATTCGCCATGACACGTCTACTCCGCGCGCAGGGCCTCGAGTGGATTGAGGCGCGCGGCGCGGCGCGCGGGCACGTAACAGGCCAGAATCGAGATGGCGGCCACTACCGCGGCGGTGACGATGGCGGTTACGGGATCGTGCGGCTGCACCTCGAACAGTTGCGCCGTGAGGAGTTGGCTCAGGGCGATACCGCCCAGCAGACCGGCGCCGATGCCGGCGAGGGTCGGCATCAAGCCCTGTCGCAGCACGAACGAGGCGACGCGGGCAGGGCTGGCGCCGAGCGCCACCCGCAAGCCGATCTCCCGGCGGCGCAGCGTCATCGAGTAGGCCATGACGCCGTAAACGCCGACGAGCGCCACCACGAGCGCCAGCGCCGCGAACGCGCCGAGCAGCGTCGTGACGAATTGGAGACGAGCGACGGACACGCGCCTGACCGATGCCATGGTCTCGATCCGATCGACGGCAAGGGCGGGATCGAGCGTCTGGACCTCGCGCCGGAGCGTGTCGGCGAGCGGGGCGGGGGCGCCGTGGGTCTGGACGACCACCGACAACGTGCGGATCGGCTCGGTGCCGCGGCCGAACATCAGGAACTGGGTGTGGGCCAGGTACATCTCGGGCCGCGGGGCGGTGCGCAGGCTTCCGGTGCGCACGTCGTTCACGATGCCGATCACCGTCACCCATCCCGGACCGGCGTTGCCGCCGAGTTTCAGTCGCGCGCCGAGCGCATCGCCGGCGGGCCAGTGCAGCTTTGCGGCAGCCTCGTTGAACACGATCACGCCCTCGGTGTCGGCGCGGTCGGCGGCCTCGATGCCGCGGCCGAGCACGATGCGCATGCCCATGGCCTCGAAGTAGCCCGGCGTCACCACCTGCCAATCGGCGCGCCGCGACAAGGCACCGGGCGGCGTCTCCCGTCCGCGAATCTGGAAGTTCAGATCGCCGCGCGTCGAGCGCAGCGGCAAGCCGGTCACGGCGCCCGCGGCGGCGACGCCCGTCTGGCTGCGCACCCGGCCCAGGAGTGTGGCGAAGAAGGTCGATGTCGCCTCGGGCGTGGCGTAAACGCCCTCGGGCAGGGTGATCGAGGCCGTGAGCAGGCCGTCAGTGCGATAGCCGGGGTCTACTGCGAGCAACCGGAAGAAACTCCGCAGCGTCAGACCGGCGCCCAGGAGCAGCACGATGCTCAGCGCGACCTCGCTGGCGACGAGCACGCGGCGCACGCGCTGACGGGCCGGGCCGGCGGTGAGCGTGGCACCGTCGCTCGTCGTGACACGCGTCATGGCGCTGCGAAGCGCCGGAATCAGGCCCACGAGCACGGTCACGGCCGCCACGATCCCTATCGTGAAGAGCACGACCGCGCGATCGATGGCCGCGAGATCGAGACGCGGCAGCGTGTCCGGCTGGAGCGCCACGAGCGCGCGCATGCCGAGCCGCGCGCAGACGAGCCCCAGCAGCCCGCCGCCGAGCGCGACGAGCGCGCTTTCGACCACGACCGGCCGCGCCACGCGCCACGGCCCGCCACCGAGCGCGGCGCGGACTTGGAACTCCTGGCGGCGGCGTTCGGTGCGCGTGAGGAAGAGATGCGTGATGTTCGCGCACGCGATCAGCAGCACGAATCCCACCGCGCCGAGCAGCGTGAGCAGCAGCGGGCGCAGGTCGCCGAGGAGGTCGGCGGTGAGCGACGTGGCCGTGGCGGTGAAGTGCAGACTTGCCGGATAGTCCTTCGGCATCTCGACCGCGAACCGTGCGGCCAGGGTCGCGACCTCGGCGGCCGCCTGCTCACGCGAGACCCCAGGCTTCAGCCGGGCCACACCGGTCAGGAAGTGTGAGCCGCGGATGGGCACCGTGGAGCGGTCGAACCCGAGCGGAATGAATGCTTCGGCCGGCGTCGCCGCGTCGAAGTCCCGGGGAAGACGAAACTCCGGCGGCATCACGCCAACCACGGTGAAGGGCTGGCGGTCGAGCACGATTCGGCGCCCGACGATTGCAGGGTCGCCGCCGAAGCGCCGCCGCCACAGGCCGTCGCCCAGGAGGATCACCAGGTTCCGTGTCGGCGTGTCCTCGTCGGGTGTGAAGAGACGTCCGAGTTGCGGCCCGACGCCGAGCGCAGGCAGCACGCCATGAGACACGACACCGAGCGGGATTCGCACCGGTTCGCCGGCTCCGGTCAGGGTCATCGCGTCGCCAGCCGAGACGCCGAAATGCTCGAACGAGCGCAGCTGCTCGCGGTAGTCGAAGTACTCCAGGGGAGAGATGGCGGCGCGCGGCGTCCCGGTCCAGTCGTTCCAGACCCCGACGAGCCGCTCGGGATCCTGATAGGGAAGCGGCCGCATGACGACGGCGTCGAGCGCCGAGAAGATGGCGGCGTTGGCGCCAATCCCGAGGGCGAGCGTCACCACCGCGCCGAGCGTGAAGCCAGGCGACCGCCGCAGCGACCGGAAGGCGTGGCGCAGGTCCTGCCGCAGGTCGTCGAACATGGCCGCGCTCAGAGGGCGGCGGCCGCCATCGACTCTTCGACGACGCGGCCGTCGAACAGGTGAATCGTGCGCGCCGCGTGCGAGGCGTAGCGCGCGTCGTGCGTCACCATGCAGATGGTGGCGCCGCCCTGGTGCAGCTCCTTCAGGAGGTCCATCACCGCTTCGCCGTTCTTCGAATCGAGGTTGCCGGTGGGCTCGTCGGCGAGCAGGATGGACGGTTCGCCGCACACGGCTCGCGCCACGGCGACGCGCTGCTGCTGGCCGCCCGAGAGCTGGCTGGGGAGGTGTTTGGCGCGGTGCGCCATGCCAACACGCTCGAGCGCGGCCGTGACGCGCTGCTTGCGCTCCGACGAGCGCATGCCGCGGTAGGTGAGCGGCAGCTCGACGTTCTCGAACACCGTGAGGTCGCCAATCAGATTGAAGCTCTGGAAGATGAAGCCGACTTCGCGGTTGCGCACGCGCGCGCGTTGCGCCAGCGACAGCTTCACGACCGGCTGGTCGTTCAGCGTATAGGCGCCGTCGCTTGGCGTGTCGAGGAGGCCGAGGATGGAGAGCAGCGTCGACTTGCCGCACCCCGACGGGCCGGCAATCGACACGTACTCGCCGCGATGGATCTCGAGGTTGATGTTGTCGAGCGCGTGAGTTTCGACCTCGTCGGTGAGGAATACCTTTTTCACGCTATCGAGCCTGATCAACGGTGCGTTCATTTCGCGTCCTTTGCGGCTTAGGGCTTAGGACTTCCGCATCAGCGAAGCCTGACCCGGTCGTACGCATCCCACGCCGACATGTCCGAGAGCACCACCCGGTCGCCTTCCTTGAGCCCCGAGATGACGACGATCTCGTTGACCGAGCTGGTGCCGAACTTGACCTGCACGCGCGTCGCGGCGCCGTCGGCATTCGTCACCCGGAACAGGCCGGCGGTGCTGTTGTCCTGGCCGAGCGATGGCCGCCCGACGTAGAGCACGTTCTCGAGCCGCTCGAGCTGCACGGTGCCGTCGACGCTGAGGTCGGGGACCGCTCCGCGCGGCAGTTCGTCGGTCAGTGAGACGTCGATGGTGACGGTTCCGTTCGCGGCGCCCGGATCTTTGCGGCTCACGCGGCCGGCAATCTTCCCGGTCCGGGTGTCGACCTCGGCGGCCTGGCCCACCTCGATGTCGCGCGCCTCGGTTTCCGCCACTTTCAGCTCGGCCTTCAATCGTCCCGGGTCGGCCACTCGGGCGAGGTTCTGGCCGGGCGCCACCCGCTGGCCGACGTCGACCGGCACCTGCTGCAGCACCCCGGCAAAGCCGGGCGTCACCTGCAGCGCCCGGAGCCGGCTGGTGTAGAGGTCGGACATGGCCTGCGCCTGATCCACTGTGGTCTGCTGCACGCGCAGGCGCGCGTCGATCGACTCGCGGGCGGCGGCGAGGCGCCGGCCCTCGATGTCGACGCGGTTCTTCAACGTGTCGGCCCTGAGATGCGACTGCTTGCGAATGAGCTCCGAGACCAGCTGCTCCTTGGCGAGCGCTTCATTGGCTTCGGCCTCCAATCGCGCCTGCTCGAAGTCGGACTCGATCGCCGCGGCCTGCGCCTGCTGTGTGAGGAGATCGTTTTGCAGCTGCGCGCGCAGGTTGTCCAGGCCCGCCCGCGCCGACTGCAGCGCCAACCGCGCGCTGAGCGCTTCCTGTTCGACCTGTGGGTTGGTGAGGACGAGGATGACGGAGTCGGGAGCGACGCTGGCCCCCGGCCGCAGCAGAATCCGTTCGACGCGGCCTTCGGTCGTGGCCGGCAGCCACCGGGTGTCCTCGGGTACCAGCGTGCCGACGCCGCGCACTTGGCGCACGATCGACCCGCGCTTCACCGTGTCCTCGAGCACCGTGTCGCGCTCGACCGACGGCGCGGCCGGCTCCATGCGCGCCAGCGCCACGGACACGGCGACGAGCACGATGACGGCGGCCGCGGCCATGCCGGCCTGGCGGAGCCGTTTACGCTTCAGAATGGCAGGGTCGCGGGCGATATCGGGCATGGATCCGGTCGGGAAAACTCAAAGGCTATGCCACCCGGGCCGTGGGAACGGGGCCTTTTCGCGCCCAGTTCCGGGCCTGTTTCATCCATCGCCGGGGCCGCTGTTCGGTCCTGGGACAGCGCTGTCCGGCGCCGCACGTCACGCCCCGACCCCCAGCGCCAGCGCCGTCGAGTCGTCGTCGAGGTGCGGGCCAGCCCAGGTGTGCACCTCGGCGAAGAGCCGATCGACGAGCGCCTGTGCGTCGAGGTGCCGATACCTGACCGCCGTGTCTACGAGCCGATCGTCGCCGAACTCGCTCCCTGCGGTGATGCCGGCGTCGACGAGTCCGTCGGTGAAGAGCAGGAGCCGGTCGCCCGCCGAGAGCGCCACCTGGCCGCTGTCGTAGGTGGCGCCGTCGAAGACGCCGGCCACGACGCCGCCCGTGTCGAAACGCGAGACGGTGGCGTCGGCGCGGACGAGGATTGGCGGGTTGTGGCCGCCGTTACAGAATCGCAGCGTGCGATCGCGCCGGTCGAACATGGCGAGGACGAGCGTGACGAAACGGCCGTGCGCGCCCTGCCGGCAGAGCGCGGCGTTGACGCGCGTCATCATGTCGCGCGGATCGGGATCGGCGCAGGCGCGCACCGTGGCCTGAAGGCTCGAGAGCAGCAGCGCGGCCGGCAGTCCTTTGCCGCAGACGTCGCCGGCGCAGAGCGCGAGGCGATGCGCGTCGAGCGGAAAGACGTCGTAGTAGTCGCCGCCGAACCCGGACGCCGGTTCCCAGCGTGCGGCCAGGCTGCAGCCGGGGAGATCGGGCAGCGCCGACGGCAGCAGCGCGCGCTGCATCGCCTGCGCCTCGCGCCACTCGCGGGCCGCGCCGGCGCGGACCCGCCGGGTGGCGTGCGTGTGCGCGATCTCGTCAAGCAGCACCTGTACGAGCGCGTCGTTGCTCCACGGCTTGGCCACGTAGCTCCGGGCGCCGCGCCGCATCGCCTCCACGGCGGTTTCGATGTTGGCCCAGCCGGTCATCGCGATGAGCGGCAGGTCGGGCCAGGCGGCGTGCAGGTCGGTTATCAAGTCGAGGCCCTCGCTGCCCGACGTCGTGTCCCGAGCGTAGTTGAGGTCCATCACCACCGCGTCGTACTCGCGCGTCGCCAGCTGCGCGCGCACCTCGTCCACCGACGACGCCCCCTGGGCGTCGAAGCCGGCCGAGCGCAGCAGCAGCCGTAGCGCGGCGATGACATCGGGCTGGTCGTCGGCCACGAGGACAGGGTGGCGGGCGTCATCCATGCGGCTCCATCCATCAAGCGCCGTACCAGGGGTCCACGCCGCGAGCTGCCCTGGATTTCGAGGAAAAGGCCCCGGGTGCGAAGGGACGCCGCCAGGCCGATGGCGGTGGCCGTCCGGCGGTGGGACGGTGGGTCCCGGAGCCGCACGCGAGACCACGCGGAAAGCCAACCTTTTGCCCGCAGGGCCGTCCAAGCATCAAGCATGCACGAGAGCGACCCGCTGGTCGTCGCCAGGGCCCGTGGCGGCGATACCGAGGCCTTTCGGGTGCTCGTCGAGCGCCATAGCCGCTATCTGTTCGCCGTGGCGCACCGGCTGGTGGGCAACGTGGAAGACGCGCAGGACGTTGTCCAGGAGGCCTGGCTCAAGGCGCATCGCCAGCTGGCCGGCTTCGAATCGCGCGCCGACGTGCGCACCTGGCTGACCCGGATTGCGGTGAACTGCGCCATCGACCACATTCGCGGCCGCCGCTACCGGGAGCTGGCGCACGACCCGGCCGACCTGCAGCAGGGGCCGCTCGGCGAGCGGGCGGCCGCGGACGCGCCGGCCGCCGACCGTCTGCTCTTCGGGGTCGAGATGCAGCAGCGGCTGGCGTCGGCACTCACCAGCCTGACCACGCTCGAGCGGGCGGCCTTCATGCTGCGGCACGTCGAGGGGCTGTCGATCGACGAAATCGGGACGGCGCTCGACCTGCGCACGAGCGCGACGAAACATTGCATTTTCCGGGCGGTGCGCAAGATGCGCATGGCGCTCGCTTCGTTTGCAGGGGCCTGACGTGAGTAACCCTTCCATGCTGGACCACATCGTCGAAGAGGACTTGATCCTCGACTACTACGGCGAGCTCGATGCCGCCGAGCGCGAGCGCGTACGGGGCCACCTGGCCTGGTGCGGTACCTGCCAGATCGCCGACAAGGACGTGCGCGCGACCCTGCGGCTCGTCGACGTGGCCCCGCCGCCGGAACCGCCGCCCAGCTTCGAGCGCGAGATGTGGGCCCGCATCGAGCCCTATCTCGCGGCGGAGCCCCGGCCGTCGTGGACCGCGCGGTTGAACCGATTCCTCCGGTTTGGTACCGGGTACCCCCTGCGGGTGGCGTGGGCGGCAGGCGTCGCGGCCGCACTCGTCGCGGCGTTCTTCATCGGCCGCGCGGGCCGGCCGGATGTACTCGCTCCTGCGGGAACGCGCGCCGGCGCGGTCGAGACGGCCGGCCGCGAGCGCGTGCTCGACGCCGAGGTCGAAGACCACTTCGAGCGCTCGCAGCGTGTGCTGAGCGACCTCGTCAACGCGGAGAGCCCCGGCTCGGTCGTGCTGGCGAGCGAACGTGCGCGCGCCGCCGATCTCGTGGCGGCCGGACGTGTCTACCGCCGCTCGGCCGACGCGCTGGGCGAGGCCGCGACGAGCGAGCTGCTCGAAGATCTCGAGCGTGTGCTGCTCGATGTTGCCAACAGTTCACCCGAGTCGGCGCCCGCCGAGCTGCGCGATGTGCGGGCATTGATCGATCAGCAGGATCTCGTGTTCCGCCTGCGTGTCGTCAGCGCGGAGTTGCGGCGGCGTCAGCCAGGCGCGACGCCGGCCTTTTGAATCGGCGAGGCCCTCGCCCGCTGCGGAGACTGACCATGACCATGTGCACGCGTTCGTTGGTTCCTTCGATTGCCGGCCTGCTGACCGCGGTCCTGCTGGCGCAGCCACGCGCGGCGGCCGGACAGACGGCGGACGGCCCGGAGCCGCCGCATCCGGCCTGGGACGCCGGGTGGGCGCTCGCCCGCGACCTCCGCGTCCCACTCGAACGGTTGACCGCCGACCTGCAGCAGATGCACGAGCAGCTGCAGGCGCAACAGCGTGAGGCGGAGGCGCAGACGCGCAATCTCGAACGCGACGCCGAGCGCGCCGCCCGCGGCTGGGAGGGGCAATACGAGGCGGCGCGGCAGGCCATCGAGCGGGCCCAGTGGGCACTCGCGGCGCAGCAGTTCACCGCGCTGGCACAGGCCCGCGTACCGCGTGCAGACGCGGCGATGTACTGGCGCGCCTACGCGTTGGACAAGATGAACCGCCACACCGATGCGCTGACGGCCGTGGGCGATCTGTTCAAGAGCTTTCCCACCAGCCGCTGGGTCAGCGATGCGCGGGCGCTGGAACTGCAGGTCCGGCAACGCTCGGGACAGGCCGTGCCCGTGGACGCCGGCGACGACGAGTTGAAGCTGCTGGCGATCCAGGGGCTGCAGCAGACGGCGCCGGATCGCGCCGTGCCGCTGCTCGTCAAGGTGATCAACGACGAGGGCTCGCTCCGCCTGAAGGAGCGGGCCCTGTTCGTGCTGGCCCAGAGCGGCGCACCCGAGGCGCGCGCGACGCTCGAGAAGGTGGCGCGCGGCAGCGGCAACCCCGAGCTGCAGATCAAAGCCGTGCAGTACATCGCGATGAGCGGCCAACCCGAGAGGCTCACCGTCCTCAACGGCCTGTACGCGTCGGCGGTCGATCTCGAGGTGAAGCGCCAGGTCCTGCGCGCGTTCGCGATGGCGGGCGATCGCCAGCGCGTGCTGACGACGGCGATGACGGAGAAGACGCCGGAGCTGCGAGCCGAAGCGGTGCATCAGCTCGGCATACTCGGCGCGCGCGAGGAATTGTGGCAGCTGTACCAAAAGGAGCCAGCGGTCGACGTCAAGCGCAGCATCTTGACGGCGCTGGCGCGGACCGGCGGCTCGCCCCGGCTCGTCGAGGTCGCGACCACCGACCGCAATGCCGAGCTGCGGGCCGTCGCCGTGCGTCAGCTCGGCATGGCCGGCGGCAAGTCCACGGCTGACACGCTGGTCTCGCTGTACGGGAAGGAGAGCCACGTCGCGGTGCGCCGCGCCATTGTCGAGGCCCTCGCGTTCCAGGGCAACGCCGACGTGCTCGTGTCGCTGGCGCGGAAGGAGACGAACCCCGAGCTGCGGCGCGAGCTGGTGCGGCGGCTGGCGTTCATGCACTCGCCAGCCGCGCTCGAATACCTTACGGAAATCCTCAATAAGTAGGGGACGCCTTCAACCGGCCCCGGCCGGCTCCAGCCGGCACCTGCAAGCCGGCCCCACGTCATCAGCCCGCGAGCCGCCTCACCGCCTCGCGGATGGCGCGCTCGTCGAGCCCGGTGAACCGCACGATGAATTCGTGCGGCGGCGCCGCGCCGGCATAGTAGGCGCGGGTGCTCACCAGGTGCACCCCGGCCCGTGCGGCCCGGGCCTCGATGCCGGGCGAGTCGAGGCGGACCACGAGGTGCATGCCCGACGCGTCGCCGAGCACCGTCGCGCGGTGGCCGAAGTGGCGCGCCAGCGCGGCCAGCAGCACCTCCCGGCGCCGCTTGTAGACGCGGCGCATGCGGCGGATGTGCCGCTCCAGATGCCCTTCGCGGATGAAGTCGGTGAGTGCCGCCTGCTCGAGGTGGGCGCTGTGCCGGTCGGCGAGCCATTTGGCGCGCTGGAACGGCTCGACGAGATCCGGTGGCAGGACCAGGTACCCGAGCCTCAGCCCGGGAAACATAACGTTCGAGAACGTTCCGACATAGACCACACCGGCCGCGCCGCTCAGCCCCTGCAGCGCTGGGAGCGGCGCGCCGCTGTAACGGTATTCGCTGTCGTAGTCGTCCTCCACCACAACGGCACGCTGCACCCGGGCCCACTCCAGCAACTCGAGGCGGCGCGCCAGCGACATCGACACGCCGGAGGGGAACTGGTGCGACGGCGTCACGTAGACGAGACGCGCCGACGGCGGCAGTGCCGAGACCACGAGACCGTCGTGATCCACGGCGACCGGGTGCACGCGGGCACCGCTGGCGGTGAACAGCTCGCGCGCGCCGAGGTAGCCCGGGTCCTCGACGGCCACGTCGTCGCCCGTATCGACCAGCACGCGGGCGCACAGGTCGAGGGCCTGCTGCGACCCGCTGACGATGATCACGCGATCGCGGTCGCAGCGTACCGCGCGCGATCGACTGAGATAGGCCGCGATGGTCTCGCGCAGCGCCGCGTGTCCGGCGCCGTGCGCGGTGTACTGAAAGAGGATCGGGCCGAGCGTCTGCAGGTGCCGCCGCACCAGGCGCTTCCACACGCCGAATGGAAACTGGTCGAAGGTGGGGCCGTCGGTGGAGAGGTTCAGGGTGCGGGGTGTGGCGGGCAGCCGTGACGAGACAGGCGCGAGCCGTGCCGCGAACGCGGACAGGCGGGCCGGCGTGGCCGCGCCGCGCGCGACGCCGGAGACGGGGACCGCCGGCATCCCGGTGTCGGGAAGGTCGCGGCAGACGAACGTACCGGAGCCGTGCTGGGTATCGAGATACCCCTCGGCGATGAGCTGCTCGTAGGCGGTGGCCACTGTGGCGCGCGATACGCGCAGCGCCGCCGCCAGCTCCCGCGATGACGGCATGCGATCGCCGCGGGCGAAACGACCCTCGAGAATGCCGGTCCGCCAGGCGTCGTAGATCTGCCGGTGGAGCGGGACGGCGAGCCGGCGATTGATCACGATCGGCGTGCGCATGTGCCGTCCCGTAGAGGCAGGCGTTCAGACCACGTCCCATTGGGGCGGGTCTGCAGATCCCCCGCCTGAAGTGGACTGATGAAATATACACGAAGTGGCTCTTTCAGTCAGTCCAGATCGGCGCTATCGTCGCACCATGACCGACGTTGCCAACGGCGTCCTCGCGGTAACCCCGCGGACGCGGCTCCGGCGCCTGCCGGAACGCGGCGTGTTCGACCGCGCCGCCATCTACCGCATCCTCGACGAGGCCTTCATCTGTCACGTTGCGTTCGTCGTGGAGGGGCAGCCCTTCGCCATGCCGACCGGCTACGCCCGCCTCGGCGACGCGCTCTACTTCCACGGCTCCGCGGCCAGCCGCATGGTGCGCCAGCTCTCGGCCGGCCTCGAGGTGTGCTGCACGGTGACGCTGCTCGACGGGCTGGTGCTGGCGCGCTCCGCGTTCCACCACTCGGTGAACTACCGCTCCGTCGTGGTGCTGGGCACGGCGCACCTGGTCGAAGGCCGCGAGGAAAAGCTGGCGGCGCTGCGTGGCTTCACCGACCACGTCGTGCCCGGGCGCTGGGCCGAGGTGCGGCCGATCACCGATCAGGAGCTGAAAGGAACATCGGTCTTGCGGCTCCCGATCGAGGAGGCATCGGCGAAGGTCCGGACCGGACCTCCCAAAGACGACGATGAGGATCTGGCGTGGCCGGTGTGGGCCGGCGTCGTGCCGCTCGTGACCTCGCCCGGCGCCCCTGTTCCCGACGGGCCCATGCCCCCTGGCGTGACCGCATTCGACGGCGCCCGCCTCGGCCGGCGCTATCTCCAGTCGCCGGCGGCCACGAACCCGGCCCAGTAGAAGGGCTGGGCCCTCTGTCCGCTGCGCCGCCCCGCGCGCAGCATCGCGAGCGTCGCGTTGCGGATGGCGGTCGCAGTGTCGCGGTGGTGGCTGAATCGCTCCTCGTAGAGGGTGTGCATCCACTCCCGCGTGCTGGCGTCCTCCACCGGCCAGAGGCTCATGATGACGGTACGGACGCCGGCAATGTGAAACGACCGCCGCAGTCCAAACACGCCTTCGCCCGACTTGATGGCACCAACGCCGGTGTCGCACGCTGAGAGCACGGCCCACTCGACACCCTTCAGGTCGAGCGTCGCGACTTCCTCCGCCAGGAGGACGCCATCGTCGCGATCGGGATCCGCGCCGGCGCGGAGGTTGGCTCCCGCGAGTGCCAGGCCCGACAACTGGAGCGGATTCGTCACCTCCGCCGCATCCGCATACGCCAGACCGCCGACGCCCCGCGTGCCGCCGCCAGCGGCGGCCGGGCAGGTGCCGTCAATGAAGAACCCGTGAGTGGCGATGTGAAGCACGCGGAAGCGCGCGGCCTCATGTTTCACTGCGGCCTCGGTCGCCTCGCGGCCCATGAGTACCATCGCCGCCCCCATGCCAGTGTCAGCGCTCCCGGCCCAGAGGGCCGCCAGATCCCGAACCTCGCCACCGGTGCCCTCCAGCGGCTGGAACGACACCGATTGCAGGGTTCCGCAGTCTTCGCGTCCGCGCAGCGCTCCCGCGCCTGCCGGGGAGACCGGCTCGAGCTGGTTGGCGGCCGCGAGCACGGGGGGATCGCCGAACGCCGGCCCTCCCACCAGCAGCAGGCCCCGGTTGGACGGGCCCCCTGGTGCCACGACCAGATCCCGCTCGGCCGACAAGTAGTGGAGCGTTGGCCCGGTTTCGACGAGGAAGGCGTGCGGGCCGGTGGGCAGGGCCGCGAACGGCAGCAGGCTCAGCGCACCATCGGGGACGAGGAAGACTCGTGGCACACCGCGCACGTGCGCCGCGGCGCCGTCCCAGACCAGGCGGCGGAGTGCCACGCCGATCTCCCGCGACGGGTCGGTACTTCCCGCGCGCGGCCCGGACACCGTCCGGTTCACGACCGCAGCGCGCCACCGCGCCACGAGTGCGTCGATCCGCGCGGCGGGACCGAGCGAGATCACGACCGGCGATTGCCGTGGGGTGAGCACGAACGCGAGATACGACGGCACTGGTGCCCGGTCGAGGGCAGCGCGGCTCGTGCCTCCGCGTGCCGCTGCCACATCGTTGTAGCGCACGAACGCCACGAGCGCCGCGTCGGGCGGAAGCGCCGTCATGACGCCGTCGAGCCCCACCTGCGCGCGTGCGCGCCGCGCGCTGAAGTCCGCGCTGAGAGCGGCCCATCGTGCTTCCGAGGCGTCGCTCTCCTGGCGGGCAGCGTCGAGCACGGCTTGATACTGTCGCGGCGGCAAGGGGCCCGGCCCGCGCGTGATCAGGTTCGCCAGTCGTCGCTGCGCCGACTGCAGGGCGACGAGCGCCGGATCGGGTGCGCCGGCGCCGACCCCCTCTGCGTGGCGGCGCGCGGCCATCTCCTCGAGCACCAGCGCGCGGCTCCGCACCAGCGCGTCTGCGGCGGCCGCGACGCGGTCGGGCAGCAAACGGGAGAGGGACAGCACCAGATCGAGGCCGGCCGGTCGCGTGGCCGCAAAGAGCAGCGCCTGGCGCTCGGGGAGCGAGCGCAACATCAGGCGGGCATGACTTCGCGCCGCGTCTTCGGCGTCGTTCGCGGCGGTGAAGGCGGCGCTGTGCTCGCGCAGACTGACGAGGACGCCGCCCAGCCCCAGTTCTGTCGTCGCGTAGAGTGGATGCAACGGTCCGTACACCCGGCTTCGCACGCTCAGCGCCCGCTCGAAATGCGACTTCGCGTCGGCGTGATCGCCGAGACTCTCGTCGATCTGCGCCGAGAGTGCCAGCACGGCCGCGTAGTCGGGTGCATCGGGCGCGTCGAGAGCGATCCAGATGGTTTCGGCGCGCCGGGCCAGCGCGCGCGCCGCCTGCGCCCGGCCGAGCGCCACCAGCGTCGACGCCGTGTCGGCCAGCGTTCGGGCGACGTCGCGATGCTGGAGGCCGAGCCGTCGTTCACGGATGGCCAGTGCGCGCTCCAGCAGCGGCAGGGCGCGCTCCGGCAGGCCCCGATCGCGATACACCACGGCGAGATCGTTGAGAAAGCCCGCGACGTACGGATGATCGGGTCCGCCGATCCTGGTCTGGATTTCCACCGCCCCATCCAGCTCCTCCTGGGCGGCGGCATAGTCACCAAGGCTGGCGTCGGTCCGCGCCAGGGTGGCGAGCGTGGTCGCGACGTACTCGTGCCAGTGCGTGTACTTCTGCTCGACGATGTCGAGGGCCCGTTTGAACCGGGCACGGGCGCTGACGAAGTCGCCTTCGCGCAGCTCGGCGACTGCGACCGTCTGCAGATACGGGGCGGTCAGGTGATGGGTCGCGCCAAACTCCCGCTCGGCAATGGCCAGCGCGCGACGCTTGAGCGCGAGCGACGTCTGCGTATCCCCGAGATCGCCCGCGGTCGCGGCGAGGTACCGGAGCGACAACGCGATCGTGGGGTGATCGGGCCGGAGCACGTCCGTCGCCAGCGCGAGGGCGCGTTCGGAGGCGGCGCGTGATTCGAGCAGCCGGCCCTCGAACCACAACTGCTGCGCCAGCAGGTTCAGCGTCGTGGCAAACGCCGGGTGTCGGGGACTGGCCGTCTCCTGAATCGTCACGGCGCGCCGGATGGCCACGCCAGCCTCCGCGTAGGCGCCCTGGCGCTGCCGCGCCAGCCCGATGGCTTCGAGCGTGCGCGCGATCGGATCGGCCGTGGCTGGCAGGCGCGCCTCCTTGATGCGAAGGCCGCCGTCCAGCACGGTCAACGCCTCGTCGTTCTTGCCCGCCGCCGACAGCGCCTCGCCGAGCCGGTCGGCGGCCTCGGCGGCCTCGAGCGAGCCCGGTGCCACGCGTTCGAGCACGGTGACGGCCTCACGGGTGACGGCGATCGCGCGTTCGAACTCGGCGGTGGCCAGCAAGACCTGGCCGAGATTGAGCAGCGCGACGGCGCGCGCCGGACTGTCGCCGCGGCCGCTGATGCGCACCGCGCGTTCGGACAGATCGATCGTGTCGGCGCGCGCGGCCTTGCCGTTGGCGATGCGGGTGCGGACGATCGCGGCGAGCGGTGCCGAGGCTGATGGGGCAGTGGCGCCGCTCAGTCGCGTGAGCTGTTGCGCCGCGACTGCTTCGGCGCGTTCGTAGTCGCCTGAGCGCAGCAGGGCATCCGCTGTCGGGCCTTGCGAGGCGCACCCGGCCGTGGCGGCCACGAAAGCCGCGACGGCCGCGAATCGAACGCGCCTGAGGCCACTCACTGCGGCTGGTTACCCGGGCTTCTTGCCGAGAGGCCTCACCGGGCCGCTTCCGGCCCGAGCCCGTCTGAGAAAGGACAACGCGTTGCGCAGGTTGCCGCCGCCGCCCGGCCGCGGACCACGGCCGCACGCCGCGCCGATCGGGGTCACGAAGGCGACGATGAAGTGCCCGCCGAGGCCCGACGCCTGCCGGAACGCGTCGAAGGCCGCACGCCGTGGATCCGGCGCGCCGGCGCCCGCCGCGCGCCCGCGGTCGTATTCCTCGTAGCCACGGTCGTACTCCTCGTAGCCGCGGTCGTACTCTTCATAGCCGCGGTCGTACTCCTCGTAGCCGCGGTCGTACTCTTCGTAGCCGCGGTCGTACTCCTCGTAGCCGCGCTCCTGCAGCCGCGCGAGCTCCGCCGCCCGCCTTCGTCGCCGAGCCTCTTCCTGCCGTCGCTGTTCGTCGTTCATGGCGAGTCTCCCGGTCGCGTGCTGGATCAGTAACTCAGTCTGGCGAGGGTGTGTACGACGTCACTCCACTTCGTGCGCTGGGCGAAGGTGAAGTTCTGATAGAGCGGCCGCACCGCCTCGAAGTCGCGCCGTGTCCCGAGGTGTGGCGCGTAGATGCTGACGCCGTTGAGCCGTGCCGCGATACCCGCGTTCCGCCCGTTTTCCACCACGAACGGACGCCCCTTGCCTTCGGCGCTCATCCCGGCGAGCGGAGGCCGCGGGCTGATGAGCAGGTCGCCGACGGCTTCGGCGCTGGAGGCCACCTTGGCGTCGCCGCTCTGTCGCAGGAGCGTCAGACACAGGTCGGCGAGATCGACGAACGGTCGTCCGGGCGCCGTGCCGGACTCGTGGAAGAGATACGCCAGCCAGTCGCGGCCGTCGGCCGAGCGCATCGTGTCGTTCAGGGCGGTGGCCAACTCCTCGGTGCGATCGAACAGATCCGAGACGCACTCCAGATCCAGCAGGCTCAACGACACCGGTCGCGCGCTCGGATACGACTCGCAGTAGCGCCGGACGACGTAGCTTCCGAATTCGGCCGGGCTCATCCCGCGCCCGATCGGCGTGCGCAGCCGCTCGAGGATGCGATCGTAGGGCCAGCCCGGAAGCGGCACGCCGATTTGGGAGCCGAGCAGATACTTCGCAAACGGTTCGAGCTGGTAGGCGAGTTCGACGGTTGCGACATCGCAGGCGTCGAAGGCCAGGATGTCCAGCTTGGCGCCGCTCGCCTGGTACCGCTGCTGCAACCGCCGCAGCACGTCGGAGAGATCGGCGAAGTCGAGCGCGTCGATGGTGCCGTCGGGCCGCTGCTCGCGGTCGATCGCAAAGTCGTAGGCGTGCCCCCAGAGCACCAGCATCGTGTGGTGCTGGTCGTTCTGCGAATCGTGGCCGGACGCCTCGATCGACGACGCGATGAAATGCTCGAGGGCCATGCCCCCGGCCGTGTCCTTCTGATCGGCGGGCACCAGCGCCAGCTCCGACCCCTCGGCAATTTTGCCGCGCATCGGCCCGTTTCCCAGGCCGTGCACCTGCACGTAGAGGTTCAGCTGGCCGCCGGAGCCGACCTGCGCCATCTCCTCGAGGTCGGCTTTCGCGAACGTCTTCAGGGGTGCCGTGCCCTTGACGTTGTCGGCGCCCATGAACACCATCACTGTCCATTTGGTCAGGTCAGGTTCGGTCGTGGGGGTGCCTTGCAGGGAGCCCTGTTTAACGTCGCTGCCCTGATTCATGGGTGTCTCCGTTGCGGTCAAGTTACGAGCAAGCGCCACCGGCACGCGCGACGACGCGCATGTAATAACGTCAGACCGGGGAAAAGCAAACACAAACGGCGGCGCGACCCGTGTCGGGGGGGGCCCTACAATGGCCCGTGCCCTCCGAGACGGCGTGGCCGCGGCTGGCGGCGACCTCCGACGACGCGTGGCTGTGGCTCCTGGACCTCGACGAGGCCGCGGGTGACGGTGCCGCCGCACGCAGCCTGCTCGCCGACGACGAGCGCGCGCGCGCGGCCCGCTTCGTCTTCGATGTCCACCGCAGCCGCTTCGTCGTCTGTCGCGCCGCATTGCGCACACTGCTGGCCGACCGCCTCGGGTGTGCGCCGGGCGAGGTGCGCTTCGAATATGGGCCGGCAGGCAAGCCGTCGCTGGCCGGGGGCGGGGAGCTCCGCTTCAACGTGTCGCACTCGGATCGCTACGCCCTGCTGGGACTCGCTCACGGAGTCGAACTCGGGGTGGATATCGAGCACATGCGCCCGCTGCGGGACATGGATCTGGTGGCCGCGCGCGTCTTCTCGCCGGCCGAGCGCGAGACCTTGGCCCGCGTGGGGCCAGACCGCAAGGTCGAGGCTTTTTTCGCCGGCTGGACGCGGAAAGAGGCGTACATCAAAGCCCGCGGGGAAGGGATCGCTCTCCTGGGCGCCATCGAAGTGGCCCTCGCACCCGGGGACACGCCCCGGCTCATCCGAGTGAACGGCCAGCCGGCCGAGCTGGATCGCTGGTCGATCGACGCCTTCACCCCGGTTCCAGGCTTTGCCACGGCCGTCTGCATCGAGGGCCGCAGCCGGCACTGGAAGACCCTGTAACCTTTTCGCCCCGCTCCGGTTTTCCCCTCCGAGCAACTGTGACAGACGAGTGGCTGATGCGGGCCGTCCGGGACGGCGACCTGACCCGCCTGGGGGTGCTGTTCGAGCGCCACCACCGGGCCCTCTTCGACTTCCTCTACCGGATGACCGGCGACCGGGGAGCCGCCGAGGACCTCGTGCAGGACGTGTTCGTCCGCATGCTGCGCTACCGCGCGACCTACCGCGACGACGGCCGGTTCGAGACCTGGATGTTCCGCATTGCCCGCAACGCCCGCGCCGACCATTTCCGGAAACAGGGCGCCGCCGTGTACGTGCCCGAGGACGGCATGGACTGGGCGAGCGACGCGCCGGGACCGGCCCGCCTGCTGGAGCGGGCCCGCGACATGGCCCGCCTGAAGCGCGCCCTCCAGGCGCTGCGGGAGGACCGGCGGGAGCTGATCGTGCTGGTGCGGTATCAGGGGATGACCCATGAACAGGTCGGCGCCATTCTCGGCGTCGATGCCGGCACGGTGAAGGTCCGCTTTCACCGCGCCATCAAGGAGCTCCGCGCGGCCTTTGCTGGCGTCGCGGAGGGAGACTGACCATGCAGTGCGACGATCTCGCCCCGCGCGTGCTCGACTACCTCGCGGGCACGCTTCCCGACGACGAGCTCGCGGCGATTCGGGCTCACCTGACGCAGTGCCCGGCCTGTCGTGAGGAGATGGACACGACGGCCGAACTCTGGGGCGAGCTGGGCACGGTCGCGGCGCCGCGCCCGGACTCGGCGCGCATGCGCGCGCGTTTCGACGCGGCGCTGCAGGGCTACATGGACGGCCAGAACGAGCCCGTGGTCCGCGCCGTCGCCCGGCCGCCGGCCTGGCGGTTGCAGCCCTGGATGCAGCTGGCGGGGGCCGCCGCGGTGCTGGTGATCGGCGTCGGGCTGGGGCGGGTCCTCACGCTGGCGCCCTCGTCGAGTCCCGAAATCGCGGAGCTGCGTCAGGAGCTGCGCGACACGCGTCAGATGGTCACGCTGTCACTGCTGCAGCAGCAGTCGGCGAGCGAGCGCCTGAAGGGCGTCAGCTCGAGCAGCCAGCTCGAGCAACCTGGCAGCGAGGTCGTGAGCGCCCTCGTCGAGACGCTGCGTCACGACCCGAACGTCAACGTGCGGCTGGCCAGCGTGGACGCCTTGCGGCGGTTCGGCGGGCGCGACGGCGTGCGCCGTGACGTCGTGGCGGCGCTGCCGCAGCAGGAGTCGCCGCTCGTGCAGATTGCGCTCATCGACTTCCTGCTCGAGGCGCAGGGGCCGGAGGCCGCGAGCGTGCTGCGGCGGCTCGCCGACGACATGATGCTCGACAAGGCCGTCCGGGACCGGGCGGCGCGCGGCCTGCGGCAGGTGGGGCTGTGAGCGCCGTGGCGCGCGCCTGGGTGCCGCGGCTCGCCGTTGCGGCGGCGGCCTGCACGCTCGGCGGATGCGTGACCGGCGCAGCACAGGGGCTCGTGCGCGACGAGCGAAAAGAGAGCCGGCGGCTGCAGTTCACGGGCACGGCGCCGCACACGCTCGATGCACGCACCTTCAGCGGCTCGATTCGCGTGTCTGGCGACGGTGGCAACGACGTGCGCGTCGAGGCGGTGACGACGGTTGAAGCCGAGACCGCCGAGGCGCTGCGGACGGCCCTGCTTGAAGTCGTGCTCGACACGCAGGAACAGGGTGCCACGGTGGTCGTGTCGGTGCGCGATGGCGAACGGCAGGCGTGCGGCGACTCGACGACGTGGCGCGGACCGGCCTGGTGGGATCGCCACCGCTACGACGCAGCGGTCACGCTCACCGTGCAGGTGCCGCGCGATGTCCGTGTGCGGCTGTGCGCCGTCAACGGCGAGGAAGTGGTGGTGAGCGGCATCGACGGCGACTTCGACGTCAGCAACGTCAACGGGCGCGTGCGGCTCGACGGCATGCGCGGATCGGGGCGGGCGACGACGGTCAACGGCGCCATCGATGCCTCGTTTGCTGCGGCGCCGCGCGACGAGTCGCTGTTCAAGACGGTCAACGGCGCCATCGCGGTGACGTTTCCGCGCGATCTGGCCGCCAACCTGCGACTGAAGTCGTTCAACGGCGAGTTCTACACCGATTTCGAGACCACGGCGCTTCCGGCCACGCCGGAACCGGCGCGCCGTGCCGGCTTGCCGCGCCTGGTCTACAAGACGCGCGGCTTCACCAACGTGCGCGTCGGCGCGGGCGGTCCCACGCTGACGTTCGACACGCTCAACGGCGACGTGCGCATCCTGCGCGCGGGGCGCTGAGGAGAGAGAACCATGAAGGGTATGTCCCGTCTGTTTGTCTGTGCGCTGGTCGTGGCGCTGGCCGGCGCCGCGTCGACATCACTGCTGTGGGCGCAAGCCGAGCCCGACGCGCAGATCGTGCCGTTCAGCGATCCGTCGCGGCCGGGCAAGATCGAAGTGGAACTGCTGTCCGGCGCCATCACCGTGCGGGGCGAGAACCGCCGCGACGTCGCGATCGTGATGCGGCCGCGGCCGGAGAAGCCTTCGGTCCAGGCGCCGGCCCCTCCCGGGCTGCGTCGCCTGCAGCAGGTGGCAGGCTTCGAGGTGAGCGAGGAGCGGAACGAGATCAAGATCGAGGGCTCGTCGTTCCGCCGCAGTGGCGCGCTGGAATTGCGGGTGCCGCAGCGCGTCAATCTGGAGCTCAGTACCGTGAACGACGGCACGATCACGGTGGAGAACGTCGAAGGGGAGATCGAGATCGAGAACGTCAACGGTCCGATCGTCCTCACCAACGTGGCCGGCTCCGTGGTGGCCAACTCGGTCAACGGCGGGGTGACCGCGAAGCTGACGCGCGTGATGGCCGACAAGGCCATGGCGTTCACGTCGCTCAACGGGCCCGTGGACGTCACGCTGCCGCCGACGATCAAGGCCAACCTCAAGCTGCGGAGCGATCAGGGCGAGATCTTCACCGACTTCGACGTGCAAGTGCGGCCGGCGCCGGCGGGCACGGCCGGCGCCACACGCAACAACGGCCGGTATCGCGTCGAGGTGAACCGGGCGATTTACGGCGCCGTCAATGGCGGCGGGCCCGAGATCGAACTGCGCACCTTCAACGGCCCGGTGTATCTGCGGAAGGGGCAATGACCGTCGCGGCGGTGCCCCTCGCCTGAATCAGGTAACCCAACCAGGACGTTGATTCGGGCGTCTACAGCCCAGACACTCTGGCGCGATGCAGCTGTGGACCTGGCGGGCTCTGGCCGCCGCCCTGTGCGGATTCGGGATGACGGTGGCGGCGTCGGGTCAAACGCCCGCCGCGCCCGCGCCTCGCGTGGTACGCGCGGCGCGGACGCCGTCACCTCCCGTCATCGACGGGCGCCTCAGCGAGGAAGCCTGGGACCTCGTGCCCGGCGCCGCCGACTTCACGCAGCGCGATCCCGAAGAAGGCCGGCCCGCCACCGAGCGCACCGAAATCAAGGTGCTCTACGACGACACCGCCGTCTACATCGGCGCCCGCATGTTCGACCATGAGCCACGGCTCATCGACCGGCGGCTGTCGTCGCGCGACAGCGACCCGGACGCCGACCGGCTCACCGTCTACCTCGATCCGATGCGGGATCGGCTCACCGGCGCCATCTTCCGCGTGAGCGCCTCGAACGTGCAGCAGGATGCGGTGCTCTACAACGACAGCTGGTGGGACACGAGCTGGGACGCGGTGTGGCAGTCGCAGGTGTCGGTGGACGAGCAGGGCTGGTCGGCCGAGGTGCGCATCCCGCTGTCGCAGCTCCGCTTCGCGATTGCCGATCAGCAGACCTGGGGCATCAACGTCGAGCGGTTCGTGCGGCGCAAGAACGAGTATTCGTGGCTCGAGATGGTGCCCAAGAACGAGAACGGCATGGCCTCGCGCATGCTCGATCTCAGCGGCCTCGACGGCATGCGCCCGCGGCGCAACCTGGAGCTGCTGCCGTACGTGGCCGGGCGCGTCGAGCTCGTCGAGCCGGCCACGTCGGGCAATCCGTTCAACGACGGCTCGCGCGGCTTCGGCGCTGCCGGTCTCGACATGAAGTGGGGGCTCACCAGCAACCTGACGGTCAGCGCCACCGTGAACCCGGATTTCGGCCAGGTCGAGGTCGATCCGGCCGTGGTGAACCTCACGGCCTTCGAGACGTTCTTTCCGGAAAAGCGGCCCTTCTTCCTGGAGGGCTCCCAGATCTTCAACAACTTCGGCCGCGGCGGCGCCAACGACTTCTGGGGCTTCAACAATTCCGAGCCGCAGATCTTCTATTCACGCCGCATCGGCCGCGCGCCGCAGTTGGCGGTGACGGGCGACTACGTGGACGGTCCCACCGCGACGACCATCCTCGGGGCCGCGAAGCTGACGGGCAAGACGGTGGGCCGCTGGAGCCTCGGGCTGCTGCAGGCGGTCACCGGCGAGGAGACCGCGCGCATCAGCCTCGGCGGCCCCGACACGAGCGCCGTGGTCGCGCCGCTCACGAGCTACACCGTGGCGCGGGTGCAGCGCGACTTCGGCCGTACCGGCCTCGGGTTCATCACCACGTCCGTCAGCCGCCGGCTCGAGACAGCGGCGGCGAAGAACAGTCTCACGAACCAGGCGATGGCGGCCGGCGTCGATGCCTACTGGTTCCTCGACAGCCGCAAGGTCTGGGTGATCACCGGCGACATCGCCGGAAGCCGCGTCGCGGGCACGGCCACGGCCATCGAGAAGCTGCAGCGCGCGCCGCAGCGCTACTATCAGCGGCCCGACGCGGACCACGTCGAGCTCGACGCGACGCGGACGAGCCTCCACGGGTTCACGGGGCGCATCAATCTGAACCGCAACAGCGGCCTGTGGCGCGTCAACGCCGCGCTCTGGAGCGGCAGCCCGGGTTGGGAATCGAACGACCTCGGCTTCCACAGCACCGGCGATCGCGCCGGCGCTCACGGCGTCCTGTTCATCCAGGGCAACAAGCCCCACGGCTTCAGCCGGTCGCGGAGCGTGTGGGCGGCCAAGTTCTGGACCTGGAACTTCGGCCGCGAGATGCAGTCCGACGGCTTCAACGCCCGCGTCAACAACACCTTCATGAACTACTGGTTTGCCGGCGCCAACGTCGGCACGCGCCGGCAGGTGCTCGACGATCGGCTGACGCGCGGCGGCCCGTCGGCCGCCAATCCCGGTGGCGGGTTCTACAACGTGGACGGAAGTACCGACTCCCGCCGGCGGTTTTCGGTCCAGGGCAACTACAACAAGAACTGGAGCGCTGCTGGCGGCTGGAGCCGCAACGCGTCGCTGTCGCTCAGCATCAAGCCGTCACCGCGTCTCACGGTGTCCACCGGGCCGCAGTGGAACCGCACCCGCGCGATCGCGCAGTACGTCACCAGCGTGGCCGACACCACCGCCACCGACACCTACGGCGGCCGTTACGTCTTCGGCGAACTCGGCCAGAGCCAGCTGACCATGACGACGCGCGTGAGCGTCATCGTGACGCCCACGGTGTCGATGCAGATTTTTGCGCAGCCGCTGCTGGCGGTGGGCGACTACACCGACTTCAAGGAGCTGGCGCAGCCGCGGACGTTCGACTTCCTGCACTACGGCACGCCCGGCACGTCCATCGCGTACGACGCGGTCGCGCGCTCGTACGAAGTGGATGCCGACGCGGCTGGCCTGTCGCCGGCGTTCACGTTCCAAGACCCGGACTTCAACTTCAAGTCGCTGCGCCTCAACGCCGTGTTCCGCTGGGAGATGAGGCCTGGGTCGGCGTTGTACGCGGTGTGGACGCGGCAGCAGGTGGACAGCGCATATCCGGGCGTGTTCGTGCCCGGCCGGGACGCCCGCGCCCTGTTCGGCGCCAACGGCGACGATGTCTTCCTGGTGAAGATCGCGTACTGGCTGGGTCGCTGAGCCGTTGCCGCACCCGGAGGCCCGGCCACCCTCGCGTATCATGAGCGGAGGAGACGAGGGCATGACCACATCGAGAACTCCGCTGGGTGCCGTGCTGGCCGTGGTGCTGGCGGTTTGCGCAGCCGCCGCCGTGGCGGCTCAGGCACCGGCACCGGCATCCGCGGCGCCGGCGCGGGTCACCGACGGCGTGGCCTACACGGCGAGTGGCGCAGTGGTGCGGCCTCCCGATTACCGCGAGTGGGTCTACGTGACGAGCGGGCTCGGGATGTCGTACGCGCCCGAAGCCCTGCAGGCGGCCGCGCCCGCCCCCGGGTCCACCACGCGTCCGCCGGTGTTCGACAACGTCTTCGTCAACCGGCAGTCGTACCGCGCCTTCCTCCAGTCGGGCCGGTGGCCCGAGGGCACCATGTTCGTCCTCGAGCTGCGCCGCGGCGAGCGCCACGTCTCGATCGACACGGGGGGCCAGACGCAGGGTAGCGTGCTCGGGATCGAAGCGGCGGTGAAGGATTCGGCGCGGTACGCCGCCACGGGCGGCTGGGCCTATCTCGGCTTCGGCGGCGCGAATGGGCTCGCCGAGTCGGCGATGCCCAATCCGTCCACCGCATCGTGCTACGCCTGCCATGGTGAGCACACGGCCGTCGAGAACACCTTCGTGCAGTTCTATCCGACCCTGTTGGAGGTGGCGCGGCGGTTCGGGACCGTCAAGTCCACCTACGATCCGGCTCGCCGGGTCGAGAGCCGCTGAGCGCAGCCCGCGTGAGCGCAACGGCGAAGCAGGCGATGGCGGCCGTCGTTGCCGGCACCGTGATGGTCGGCGTGCTGGCCCTGTCGTGGCCGTCGAGCGCGCAGACCGAGGACCGCCTGCTCGCGCGCGTGCGACAGGAGCAGGCCGCCTACCTGGCGACGCTGCGCGATCTGGTGGCGATCGAATCGGGCAGCCGCGACGTCGAGGGCCTCGACCGGCTGGCCGCCCTCATCGCCAGCCGCTTGCGTGCGCTGGGCGGCGACGTGGAGGTCGTCGCGGCTCCGGCCGACATGACCCGCCTCGAAGACACACCGACGCAGCCCGGCAAGACCGTCGTGGCGCGCTTTCGTGGTGCCGGTTCGGCCCGCATCCTTCTGCTCGCGCACATGGACACCGTCTACGAACGCGGGACCGCGGCGCGGCAGCCCTTCCGCGTCGAGGGCGATCGCGCCTACGGTCTCGGCATTGCCGACGACAAGGGCGGTGTGGCGCTGGCGATGCACGTGGTGGCAGTGCTCCGGGCGCTGGACGTCCGCGACTACGGTCTGCTGACGGTGGCCATCAACGGCGACGAAGAGATCAGCTCACCCGGGTCGCGGGCCCTGCTGACGCGGCTCGGCAGCGAACACGACGCGGTGTTCTCGTGCGAAGGCTCCGATGCGTCCGACAGCCTGCGCCTGGCGACGTCTGGCAACGGTGCCGCGATCCTGCGCGTGAAGGGCCGCTCGTCGCACGCCGGCAGCGCGCCGGCCGACGGCCGCAACGCGCTCTACGAGCTGGCGCACCAGATTCTGCGGATGCGCGATCTCTCCGATCCGGAAACCGGGGCCACGCTCAACTGGACCGTGGCCAGGGCCGGTGCCGCGCGCAACATCATTCCCGCCACTGCCGAGGCCACCGCCGACGCACGGGTGTTGCGGGTGCGCGACTGGGACACCCTGGAAGCGCGGCTGCGTGAGCGCATCAAGACCCGCCTGATTCCCGACACCCAGGTGAGCGTGGTGCTCGAACGGCGGCGGCCGCCGCTCGAGGCGACGGCGGCGTCGCGGGCAATGGCCGCGCACGCAGCGCGCGTCTACGCCACGATTGGCAGACGGTTGCGAGTGGTCGAACGCTCGGAGGGTGGCGGTACCGATGCGGCGTTTGCCGCGCTCAAGACGTCGGCGCCGGTGGTGGAAGGGTTCGGTCCGATCGGCGCTGGTGCGCATTCCGACGAACGCGAGTCGATCGATCTCCGCTCGGTCGAACCACGGATGTTCCTGCTGGCGCGGATGATTCTGGACGTGGCGCAGGGGAAGACTGCGCGCTGAGGCGGGTTTGTATCGTGGGGGCCGCCTTCAGGCTAATGCCTTTCGGAAATTGGTGAGACGGCGTTAGACAATCTGAAACTCCCAGGGCCCCTGAACGGACTGCGGCTGCAAGAGGCGCGGCCAGGCTTGTGTCGGTTGCCGTACGGCGCGTGGACAGGTCCGGGCGCGGCGGTGAGGCGTGAGACACTGTCGCATGCGGGCATAGCCCCGTTTCGTGATGCGATCGAGTTGCCGCTCGCTGAGGATGCCGTCACCGAGATCGACCCACCACCAGACCGCGGTCACGACCTCCAGGAGTTTGGGGAAGCTAATCCGCAAGGCCGGGAGGGCTCCCGCCGCGCGTTGGCGCTCGACGGCGAGCACCGCGCTGGCCAGGACGAGCGCCGCGATCTCCTGCGCGCCGGTCTCGACGGTGTGACTCTGGAGGACATCGGTCTTCCGGAGCTGCCGTTTGACCTCGCGAAAGTACAACTCGTGTTCCCAGCGCTGGGTGTACACCTGGGCGAGTTCGAGGGCCGGCGCGGTGCGCGGGTCGAGCAGACTGGTCCACAGGCGCACCGCATGGGACGGGTGCCCCTGACGGCCGACCCGCACGCGAATCTCGCGGACCTCCAGCCACTCGAGAATCGAGTTGGGCCGCTGGCGCGCGCGGAGGGCGATCTGGATGAGCCGCGAGCCATCGGCGAAGCGGCGGACCACGCGCGGTTTGGTCGCCCGGCCCGCGCGCAGCAGAAAGTGGCTGCCCACACGCCCACAGGCGGTGCGCGCGGGCGCCACGAAGGCGGCCACGCCATACAAGCGGTCGCCGAGCAACAACGCGCGCGGGGGGAGCTGCGCTAGCAGTCGCTGGGCCAGCGCCCATTCCGATTCCCCGTGACGGCCGATGCCCGCGGCGAGCGGATTGTGCAGGCCCACTTCGAGCACGACCGCCGTCGTGAGCTTCGCGAAGGCGGCCCGGCCGCGCCGCGTGCGGGCTTTGGTCGTCGCGGCGGCGATCTGCGGCGTATTCGTCAGACTGAATTGCGTGCCGTCGAGCGCCACGACCCGCCAGCCACGCCAGAAGGCCTCGCGCTGCCGCGGCGTCGCCCGCGGCCGCAACATCCGCCGCAGCAAGTCCGCGAAGATCTCCCACGGCAACCGCGCGCGCCGGTCGGCCCACGAACTGTCGACCAACGTATCGTCAAACAAGCGCGCGGCGTGCTCCGCCACCGTCCCCGGGCCCTGCATGACATGGAAGATGAACGCCGGCAACAGCTCCGAGACCGGCACCCGCGGTTTGCGGCCCCGCCGGCGCCCGACGGTCGGCACGCCCCGTCCGCCCAAGAGCTGCGCCCACGTCCGGAGGAATCCCGCCGCCGCCGGGTGTGGCTGGGAATGAGGAGTCATTCCCAGCGTAAATACCGAATTGCCGCAATTAGTACAAGGGATATCTCACGGTCGTGAATTTCCGATCGGCATTAGCCTTCAGGCGGCCCCTACATCGGCGGTTAGATCGCGACGCGCCCTGAGCTGTCCCCGAACGCCTGCGTCGGCACGTCGAGCATGTCGAGCATGGACAGCAGCAGGTTGGCCATCGGCGTGTCCTTGGGGTTGGTGATGTGGCGCCCGCCCTTGAGGTGTCCCGATGCCCCGCCCGCGAGCACGATTGGCAGGTCGGTGTGGTTGTGCGAGTTGCCGTCGCTCATGCCGCTGCCATAGAGCACCATCGAGTGGTCGAGCAGCGTCCCGTCGCCGTCGGGCGTGGCCTTCAGCCGGCCGAGGAAGTACGTGAACAGCTTCACGTGGTACTGATTCAGCTGCGTGAAGCGATCCTTGTTCTCCTGCACGTTCGAGTGATGCGACAGCGTGTGGAACGGGTCGCGGACGCCGCTCTTCGGGTAGACCTGGCCGCTCAGTTCCTTGCACATCAGGAACGTGGAGACACGCGTGATTTCGGCCTGCCACGCCAGCACCTGCAGGTCGTACATCAGCTTGATGTGCTCGTCGACGTCCTTCGGGACGCCAGTCGGCGCCGCCGGGATGTCGAGGTCGTCCGACAGTTGCTGTCCGGTTTTCTGCACGCGCCGTTCGATCTCGCGCACGTCTTCGAGATACTGATCGAGCCGCGACCGGTCGGTAGCCGGCAGCGTCTTCTGCAGCGAGGCGGCTTCGCCCAGCACCGAGTCGAGCAGGCTCACCGACTGCGCGCGCCGCGCCTTGCGCTCGGCGTCGGTGCTGCCGTCGCCGAACAGCCGCTCGAAGACGACCTGCGGGTTGTTCTGCATCGGCAGCGGCGACGACGCGCCCTGCCAGGAGATCGTGTCGCGGTACGAGCAGCTGAGACCGTCGCCGCAGTTGAGGCTCGGCTCCTCGATCATGAGCTCGAGGGAGGGGAGCGGCGTGTCCTGCGAGATCTTGCGCGCCGCCACCTGATCGACCGTGATCCCCAACTGCGCTTTGGCGCCCGGCTTGGCGAAGGCACCGCTCAGGAAGGCGGCCGCCGATCGGTTGTGGTTGGCGGTGGCACCGCTGCCGTAGGCGAGCGCATGGCGCAGGCTGGTGACGACATTGATCTGGTCATAGAACGGCTTGAGCGGCTCGAGGATCGGGGTGAGCTCGAAGCCCGCGCCCGCGGTGGCCGGCGTCCAGTTGTTCATGATGGCGCCGTGCGGGAAGTAGATGGCGCCGAGCCGGGTGCGCGCGCCGCCGGCGGCCGTCTGGCCCAGCGCCGTGGCGGCCGGAATCATCGAATCGAGCAGCGGCAGCGCGAGCGACACGCCCATGCCCCGCAGGAACGTCCGGCGCGACAGATGGGACCGGGTCAGAAAAGCCATGGCCTCATTCTCCTACGACTTCCTGGTCCGCAGGCGGAACAGGGGGCTTTCCACCACGCCGAGCACGAGCGACGAGAAGCGCTGGTCGTTGCGGTCCGCGGTGCGCACGATGTCGCGGACCGTGGACATGTCCTCGGCGTGCAGTGGCCGGCCGAGCGCGTAGATCAGGAGCTTCTCGGTGGCGACGGTCATGAACGCGTCGGACCGGTTCAGCACCGCCTGGCGCAGGTCGGCGACGCCCTTGAGCGGCGTGCCGTCGGCCAGCTGCCCGGTGGCGTCGATCGGCGCCGCGCCGTCGCGGTCGCGCCACGCGCCCACCAGGTCGAAGTTCTCGAGCGCGAACCCCATCGGGTCCATGATCTTGTGGCACGACGCACACACCGGGTTGGCGCGGTGCAGCTCGAGACGCTGGCGCAGCGTGGTCGGTTTGGCGGCCTTGGGATCCGGGTCGAGGTTGACCTCGACGCCAGGCGGCGGCTGCGGCGGCGGTGTGCCGAGGAGGTTTTCGAGCACCCACTTGCCACGCGACACGGGTGAGGTGCGGTTAGCCACGGACGTGACCGTGAGCATGCTGCCGTGGCCGAGGAGGCCGCGGCGCGGGCTGTCGGCTGCGATCGCGACCTTGCGGAAGTAGCTGCCGTAGACGTCCGGGATGCCGTAGTGACGTGCGAGCCGCTCGTCCACGAAGGTGTAGTCGGCGTCGAGTAGCGTCGTGAGCGGCCGGTTTTCGCGCACGATGCTGTCGAAGAGGAGCTCCGTCTCCGTGCGGAACGCCTGACGCAGGTTGTCGTCGAAGCTGCGGGCCTCCGACTGCACGTTGGCGAGCTCACGCAAGTACAGCCACTGGCCGGAGAAGTTCTTGATCAGCGCGTCGGACTTCGGGTCCGTGAGCATCCGCGCAACCTGCTGCGCGAGCACGGTCCGGTTGGACAGGCGGCCGCGTTCGGCGAGGTCGAGCAGCTGGTCGTCGGGAATCGAACTCCACAGGAAGAACGACAACCGGGAGGCGAGCGCGAGATCGCTGATCGCGTAGGTGCGGCCCGGTGCCGGCGATTCCTGTTCGGTGCGGAAGACGAACTTCGGCGCCACCAGGATCCGCGCGAGCGCGTGCTGGATACCGGTGTCGAAGGTGCCGGCCGCGCGGCCTTCGCGGTAGAAGGCCATGAGCGTTTGGACGTCGGCCGCGGAGGGGGGCTGGCGGAACGCGCGCCGCGCCAGCGCGGCCACGATGCGGCGGGCGCATGGTGTTTCCTCGGCTGCGGCCGCCGGGCGGCACACGAACACCTTCTTCTGACTCGGCGTGGTGCCCGTGCCGGTCGGGTCGAACGGTCCGGTGATCGTCACGGTCTGGACGCCGCCGGCGGGGCTGAACGCCGAGTCCACGCGGAAGTCGGAGAAGCCTTCGTCCACGCCGGCGCCGCGCTGCCGGTCCACGAGCGCCAGGCCGATGCTGTGCGGCCCGGCGCTGACCCGCTGGCGGAAGCCGCGCGGGTTCCGCACCGGAATCGGCTCACCGTCGAGGGTGACGTCGAGCGCCGAGCCGCCGCCACCACCTGGCCCCGCGCCGCCAACCGCGAACTCGTACTCGGCGTCGAGCGGGAACAGATGGTTGACGAGCAGACCGCCGCGCGTACCGAGCGGAAGACCCTCGATGTGCTTGTCGTGCGTCTGACGTCCCGGAGCGGAGTAGGTGATCTGCGACGGGGCGGCGAAGCGGTCGCCTACCGCCAGGCGGCTGATCTTCATCGCCGCGCCGACGTAGCCCTGCACGAGCGAGGGCGAGACGGTGAGCGCCTCGGCGATGTTGTCGAACCCCTCGTTGGAGTCGTCGGAGGGCAGCAGCGCCTTGACGTCGACGTCGATCGCCAGCAGATCCCGGATCGCGTTGCCGTACTCGGTGCGGTTCAGGCGGTGGAGCGCTGGCGCATCGGGATGCGCGCCGGGTGGATTGGCACGGTCCAGCCGCGCCTCCAGGCCGGCCGCGAACGCATCGAGCAACGTCCGCTCCGGGCGCGGCATGCCGCTCGGCGGCATCATCCCCGTCCTGATCTTGCGGACCACCTTTTCCCAGATCTCGGGATCGGTGCCCACGTGATCGAGACCCGCCGGATCCAGCACGAGCCCCGCAACCTTGGTGCGCTCGTTGTGGCAGGTGGCGCAGTACTGCTTCACGAGGCCGGCGTCGGCCGGGGGAAGCGGGGCTGCGGTGCCGACACGCGCGGGCGCCGGCACGCGCGGCGCCGTGGTAGCAGCCGGCCCGGCCGTCGCGGATCCGGTCGAGGGTGCCGGACCGCCCGACTGGGCGGATGCAGCCGCAAGAGCGGCCAGCCAGACCGCGGCAACAGGCAGCAGTTTCATTCGTGGGTCGTGACGGCAGCCGAGGGAGTGCCGGTCAGCTGTTTCAGCAGGGCGATCGAGCTCGGTTTCGGGCGCGCCGGGTGCGTGGCCAGGAACACGCCCTCGGCCCACGTGAGCGGCGTGCGCCCTTCCTTGTCTTTCACGTCGAGCCGGGCACCCTTGCCCGCCAGGAAGCGGAGGATGTCATCGGAGCCGCGGTTGGCGGCGCCGTGAGCGGCGGTGAGGCCCATCGAGTTGACGGCGTTCACGTCGAGCCCGAGCTCGACGCACAGCTGCACGGCCTCGAGCAGCGCCTTCGGGCCCTCGTCGGCGGTCTGATCGACCACCCAGTTCACGCCCGCCGCGGCCATCAGCGCCGTGGTGCCGCCGAAGGTCGGAATCTTCGGGTCGGCGCCGCGCGCGAGCAGCCGCTTCATCACCGTGACGTCGCCGGCGAGGGCGGCGCGGATGAAGGGGGTCTGGCCGGTGAAGTCCACCCACTCCAGCGTTCCGGTCACGGCCAGCATCTGCCGGCGGATGGGCGGCGATTCTTTTGTCCGGGCGTCGGGGTTGGCGCCCTTGCCGAGCAAGAGGTCGATGATCTCGAGCAGGGGGGCGCGGTCGACGTTGTTGACGAACGTGTTGTTGTCGAAGTCCATGTTGCGGGCTTCGACGGCCGTCCACAGCGGCGTGCGTCCGTACCAGTCCACGGCGTTCACGTTGGCGCCGCGCTCGATGAGAAGCCGCGCCACGTCGGGATGATTGTTGGCGATGGCCGCGAGGAGCGGCGTGATGGCGTTGGCGTCGGCCCCTTCGATGGCGGCGCCGGCGTCGAGCAGCAGGCGCGCCGAGTCGAGCCGTCCATCACGCGCCGCGTACATCAAGGGCGTCATCGCGCCCGGGATCAGATAGCGCGAGCCGCGTTCGGGCAGACCGCCACGTACGATGCCGAGGCCGTGACCGAACCCCGGCACCGAGTTGGGGAGCACCCACCGCGGGGTGTCGCCGGTGCGCGTCTGCGCGTTCACCGCCGCGCCCTGGGCGATGAAGAATCGCACGAGGTCGGGATGGTTGGACCTTACGGCCACCATCAGCGCCGTCTGCTGGAACGTCTTGTCGCGGGCGTCGAGCGTGGCGCCGGCGGCGAGCAGTGTCTTCACGGTGTCGAGGCTGCCCACCTGCGCCGCCATCATCAGCGGCGTCTCGCCGGCCCCGTCTGGAGTGTTGACGTCGGCACCGCTTTCGAGCAGCAGGGCCACCATGGCGGCGTTACCGCTCGACGCGGCGAGCGCCATCGGCGTGACGCCGTAGCGGGTGATGAGCTTCGGATCGGCGCCGGCACGCAGGAGCGCGCTCGTGGTGTCGAGGTCGTTGACGCGGACCGTCCAGTGGAGGGCGGGAGTGCCGTCGCGTCCGGGCGCATTCACGTCGACACCCTTCTGCTGCAGCAGCGAGCGGACGGCAGCCATGTCGCGTCTCATGGCGGCGTCGGCCAGTCGGGTATCGCGGTCGGCCGCCCACGCGGGAGGCAGCGGGCTGAGCGCCAGCAGCAGGCCGGCAACCGCAGAGACCCTCTGGCAGAGACTCGTTCTCGACATGCAACCCCTGGCTGAAGGGCGGACCTGAGGACCCGATCAGGACCGGGCCCTAACCCTCAGTATTATCAGCCATTTGGTTGGAGGGCCGCCACCGCCGCGACCACGTTCGCGCCGCAAGTTTCGATCAAAGAAAACAGGGGCGGGTGAGGCAGGTGAGGCGGGTGGGGCGGGTAAGAACCGCCCTATTCCACGGAGCGAACTACCGGGCGTCGCCGGGTTCGATCCTCAGCAGTGCCGAGGCATCCTCTTCCGTCAGGACGTAAAGCAGGCCATCGGGCCCCTGCCGCACGTCGCGGATGCGCTGGTGGAGGTCCCGCAGCAGCGACTCGCGCCGGAGCTCATCCCAGTTGTCGTTGAACACGATGCGCTGGAGCTGGCCGGTGCGTGCGATTTCGCCTTCGCGAAGGCCGCCCACGAAGAGGTTGCGCTGCCAGTTGGGAAACCGGTCGCCGGTATAGAACGCCATCCCCGACACGGCAATCGACGGTACCCACAGCACATGAGGCCGCTCCATGCCATCGCGGTACGGCACCGGCGACAGATAGTGGCCGCGATAGTCGCGCCCGTCGCTCACGAACGGCCAGCCGTAGTTGCGGCCCGGCTTCAGGATATTGATCTCGTCGCCGCCGTTCGGGCCCTGCTCGCCGGCCCACATCTCGCCGGTGAACGGGTTGAGCGCCAGGGCGAGCTGGGTGCGGTGGCCCATCGTGAAGATGTAAGGCTTGAAGCCGGCCTTGCCGACGAACGGGTTGTCGGGCGGCACTTTGCCCTCGTCCGTCATGCGCAGGATCTTGCCGGCGTCGTCGTCGCCGTGCTGCGGCCGGTCGAGACTCGCCGCGGGGCCGGTGCCGGGGCCGCCAATCGTCATGTAGAGCATGCCGTCGCGGCCGAACGCGATGCGTGACATCTCCATGTCGACGTCGTCGGAGACGTAGATGTCCTTGATGTCGGTGAGCGTCTTGCCATTCCAGCGGCCGCGCAGGATGGCGTTGCTGGCGACCGGGTAGTCCTTGCCGGTGACGTCGGGCGCGGTCCCTCTCGGCTTATGGTACGAAATGTAAACCCACTGGTTCTCGGCGTAACGCGGGTGCAGCGCGATGTCCATCAGGCCGGCCATCGTCGCAATCGAAGTCACGGCGGGAATGCCCGGGACCGGCGCCGGATCGAGCACGCCATTTCGCACCACGCGCAGTCGCCCGACACGCTCGGTGATCAGCAGGTCGCCGCCAGGGAGGAACGCCACGCTCCAGGGGTGCGACAGGCCCTTGGTGACGACCGACACCTTGATCGTGCGCTGCTCGTAGGTCTCGAACTGCCAGGGTCCGTCGCCGAGCGCGGGGCTGTTGTACGGCGGGACGCGCGGGCCCGGCGGAATCACGCCGCGCTGGTCGCGCACCAGCGGATAGCTCTTCTTTATCGGCGCCGGCTGCTGCGCCGAAGGAACGGCGAGCGCCGCGGCGCACACGGTGGCGACCGCCGCAATGCCGATGGCGCGCTGCAGCCCTGACGACTGTGACATGGACGGCCTCCGAATGACTCGCACGTCACTATAGTAGCCGCCCCTTTTGCGCCGCGTGTGCCGCGCTGCGCCGAATCTGGAGGATAATCCGCTCGATCCTACGGAGCGCCCGTGACGGCGCCCCCCACCGGTTCACACATGCCACCGAGGATCTTGATCGTCGAGGACGACCGGGCTGCGCGTGCGGGCTTGCAGGAACTGCTCCGCCAGGCCGGCTACGAGACGATTGCAGCCGCCGACTTCCGCGCCGGCCGCCGCGCGCTCGAGCACGACGCGCCGGATCTGCTCATTGCCGATCTCCGGCTCGAAGGCTTCAACGGGCTGCAACTGCTGCACGTCAACCCGCGCCCGATTCCCACCATCATCGTCACCGGGTATCACGACGAGGTGCTGCAGGCGGAAGCCCGGCTCCTGGGCGCGGAGTACTTCGTCAAACCGATCGCGCCAACCGTGCTGCTTGCGACCGTGGAACGGATGCTCGCCGGACCCGATCGGCAGGAGCGGCGCCGCTGGCCGCGCAAGCGCCTGCTCGTCGATCTCCCGATCGAGGTGGACAAGGTGCCGGCGCGTGTCATCGACATCGGCTACGGCGGTGCCCAGGTGGAGGTGTTCCGTCCTGGTGCCACGGAGGTTCCTGCGCAGCTCCGTCTCGTGTTCCCGGTCAACGAGGTGGAGCTCGAAGTCGACCTGGTGTGGGGCATACCGGAGCGCGCCGGGCGGTGGTTGTGCGGCATCGCCGTGCGCGGCTCGTACGAGGCGCCGTGGCGGTCGCTCGTCGATTCGATCTGATAGCAAGGCGGGTCTGAAGACCCGCGGCCACTACCGGGTGACGCGCGGCTGCAGCACGATCTCGACCAGCCGCTCGGAGCTGACCGGCTGTCCGTTGCGCGTCGCCGGGCGGTACTCCCACGCGCGCGCCGCCGCCAGCACCAGCCGATCGTACGGCGGGTAGACCGGGCGGTCCATGACCGCACCTGTGACCTTGCCGGTGGCGTCAATCGTCACCCGCACCGCGCCCGAGAACCCGAGCTGGGCCACCGTGCCGTTTTCAGGCTGCCACCGCGGCAGCGCCTGCGCGAGTGGGACCGCGGCCACGAACTCGGCGTCGGTCGGCGTCGCTACGGGCGCTCGAGGCGTGACGCCCTGTCCTGCCGGTGGTGGTTGAGCCCCCGCTCCGCGCGCGGAGGCGGGCGCGGCGGGAGTCCCGGACAGGGGCACGGGCACGCCGCCCGAGGGGCCGGCAGGCGAGAGGGCGACGGTGGGCGACGCTGCCACCGGCGATGCCTCGGTCACTACCCGCGGTGGAGGAGCCGTGGCCGCCGGCGGCGCCGCCGCCATCTGCGCGCGGGTCAGCTCCGTGAAGGCGCCGGCGGCCAGCGCGAGATCGCTCAAGTCGGGGCGCCCGGCCAGGCCGGGCTCCGACAACAGCTTCGTCACGGCCTCGAAACGCCTATGGGCCGCCGCCGGGTCGCCCTTCTGCATCAGGTCCCGGCCCTCGGCCAGCGCGGCGCGTGCGACGTCGGGCACCAGCCTCGCCCGCGCGGCGGTGAACACCGAAGCCACGCGCGGTGCCAGCTCGCTCGTGTCGGGTACCGAGAACGGATCGGCCGACACGCTGAGCGCAATCGCCTGATCGGCCTCGGCCGCACGCCCCAGCGCGATGAGGCACAGCGCGCGATAGTGATGGAGCTCGGACGCCTTCGCGCCGATCAGCCCTACGCCGGCCGCCTGCTTGTCGAGGACGCCCAGTGCCTCGTCGTACGCCGCGTTGACGTAGAGCGTCTTCGCGCCGCCGAGATCGTCTTGCGCCCGCGCGGGCACCGCGCAGAGCACCGCCGCCAGACCCGTGGCCACGAGAACCACCGCCCGACATCCGCAGCGCTTCACGTCGTTCATGGGGATGCTTTCTTCAGGGACGCCGCATGTCGACGCTGATCCGGTTGGGACCGGCCGTGGTCAGCGTGACGGTGCGGCGGCGTTCGCCGAGATCGGGATGGCGCAGCACGATCTCATGCCGGCCGACCGGACGGGACAACGTGCCGATCGGGGTCTCGCCGACCCGCTCGCCGTCCACGAACACCTCGGCCCAGGGCTGCGCATTGATCGAGAGCGTCACCGGGGGCAGTTCGAGCCGCACGTCGGTGGCGGCGCCGGGCCGGACCGTGACCGTGCGTTGCGCGCGGAATCCGAGTTCGTCGCTCATGAAGTCGAGGACGTGCACGCCGGGCGGCAGCAGCAGGCGCCCGATGTTGGTCGTGCCCACGAGGCGATCGTCTTCGAAGATCTGGAGCGGCGACGCGACATCCACGCTCAGCCACCCGGCGACCGAACCGGGCGTGGCGGGCGCGACGACGTGCAGCGAGTTGGTGGTGCCCTGCATGATCTCGACACGCTGCTCGACGGTCGCGGTAGAGAAACGCACGGCCAGCGCGTGCGTGCCGACCTCGAGATCGGGAAGCGTCAGTGGCGTGACCCCACGCGCGACGCCGTCCAGGACGATCGGGACGCGCGCCGGGTCGCTGGTCACCTGCAGGGTGCCCGCTGACGCGGTCACTGCCGGGGCCGCCGCGGCCACGAACTCGAAGCGGTGACGCACCGTCTCGCCGCGTCGTACGTTCACGGACAAGGTGCGCGACAGCGTGCCCTGCTTGATCACGACCGAGCGTGTGCCCGCGGCAAGCGTCAGCTCCACCGGCGTGCGGCCCGACGCGCGCCCGTCGACGAGGACGTCGAGGCCGGCCGGATCCGTTTCGATCGCGAGCGTGCCGGTCGCGCTGCCGACGACGCCGGCCGTACGCAGCCCCCAGTAGGCGAGGAACGGCGCTTGAATGACCACGAGTGCCGCGAGCCCGATTACCAGCCAGTTCCGCCGCGCGAAGGGTGTCGCGGGTACACCAGCCGCGCCGGGTTCGACCGGCGTCCACTCACTCGCTGCGGCGGACGTGCCCGATGCACCAGCGGCGGTGACGGGCGCGAGGGCCTCTGGATCGTCCGATGCCAGAGGCGGTTCGAAGCGCGGGCTGCCCGTCGATTCGGTCGAGAACTCGTGGATGCCCGAGTGGTCCGGGCCAGATTCCTCCGCTGCGGCCGGCTTGGCTGTCTGAGTCGCGCGCTCGACGGGCGCGGCACGAAGGGGAATGGGACTGGTCACCGGCTGCTCTTATCGCGAGCTGCAACCCGCAGGCAATGCAGAACGATTCTGACCCAAAACGGGACAGCTCGTCTATTTTACGGACCAGGAAACATCTGCTCGTCGAGATGAGGCGGGTCAGCGGACGATCTGGTTGAGGCGGGCTTCGCCGATGATCCGCACGTCGGCGAGACGCCAGCGCCCGTTGCGGCGCATCCAGATTTGCGAGACGCGCGACACGTGTTCGCCGCCTCCGCCCCCGTCGGCGTGCTCCGTCATGCGTGCGGTGAGCAGCGCCGTGTCGCCGGTGAGCTCCAGCTCCACCTGATCGAGGTCACGGCGTACGTTGCTCTGCCAGGCGGGAAAGCGCTCGGTCACGGAGCGCTCGTCCGACACGCTGATGTTCTCGGTACTGGTCGAGGCCATCGCGTCGCGGTCACGCCGCTGATACGCCGCGAGCCATTGCTGGCCGGCCTGCACGAGATCGGGACGGGCGCCCGACACACCCTCGCCCGGAGTGGGCGCGGTGTCGGTGGCTGCCGCGGCCGCGGCCGGTGCCGACCCGCCAGGCTGCGGCCCCCGCGCCGGCAGCGGTGCGTCCGCCGGAACGATGGGCGCCGACGCCACGGCCGGCGCCACACTCGGACCCGTTTCAGAAGCGGTGTCCACGGCCGGTGTCGCCGCCGGTGCAGGCGCCGCGGAGAACTGGCGCGTGACGGCTCTACCGTCGGGGCCGAGCGGCTGCGCCGCGCTGCCGTCCACGCCGACGTAGACGGCGCCAGCATCACCAGCGCGAATCGAGATGGAGCGGCCTTCGATGTGTCGCGTCTCGCCGGCCTGATAGATGCGGCCCACCTCGTCCTTGCCGTCGACCTGGGCGCGGACCCACGAGGGTCGCCGTGTCTCGATCGTCAGCGCCATCGTGCCCGGTGCACTCGGCGAGACGTCGTCGCGTGACGCGGCAGGGTTCGCGACGGCGGGTTCGACGGCGGCGGAGGGGCTCGCAGCCGAGAGCGGTTCCGGCCCCTCGCGCGTCATCGCCCACCAGATCGTGCCGACGACGGCCAGCGCGCCGGTGGCAGCGAACAGGCCGATGAACGTCCGCGCGGACCGGATCGGCGACCGCGTCTCGACGGCATCGTCGCCGAAGAGGCGCGACGGCGCTGTCGAGGGCGGCGTCTCAAGTGCGGCAGACGTGGCCTCGGCCCCGGCATCTGGCGCAGGGGTCGCGGCAGCCTCGTCGCCGCGCAAAGAGAGGCCGTCGAAGAAGTCGCTGCGCGGCGTGGTGTCGAACGCGAGCGGCGACGACGGCGACGGTTCGACGTCCGGCGACAGCACGTGCCCGCGATCGGTTGCCGGCAGCGGTTCGAGCGGACCCTGGGCATCGCGCAGCAGCGCGCGCAGCTCCGACAGCCGCGGTGTATCGAAGGAGAGCGGCTCGAAGCCGGATCGGGCGCCCAGCGGCTGCTCACCCGAGTCGTCGCCAACGCCACCGAGGATGCGCGCGAGCGTGGGTATCGGAAGGTCGCGCGTCTGGAAGTCGAGCGCCGACAGGGCGCTGTCGAGGTTCAGCTCGTGGACGGGGCCCTCGGCGCGCTGCTCGGCGTTGCTGACGGCCGGCTCGAACACATCGACGGCCGGCGCCGTCGCCGGATCAGAGGAGGGGGCGTCGGGCCAGCCCGATTCGGCGCGGCCAGAGGTGCGGCTCGCGGCCGCAGCGAGAGCCGCCGGCGCTTCGGACGAGAGCGCCTCGATCTCCGCGCGTGCCTCGTCGAGCACGCTGCGCACGCCTTTGCGCGCTTCGAGCACTTCACGCGTGAGGTCCAACGGGTCGCCCGACGCGTCGTCGGCACGCGCGCGTTCTGGGTCGGCGAGCAGGCCGGCAAACGGCGGCGGCGCGAGCGCCGGCGCGTCGGTGGCCTCGACCGCGGCGTGGAGCTGCGCGGTGAGCACCAGCAGCTCGCGGCGCGCTTCCACGATGATCCGCCGGACGTCGCGCCGGGCCGCGGTGACGATCTCCAGGGCTTCGTGCTCGGCCGCCTGACGTACCTCGTCGCGCATCCGCACCAGCTCGTCGGCCTGGGCCAGCCACGCGGCACGTTGTTGGCGGTACTGATCGAGCAGGCCAGGCACGCGGGCGAGGTCGCCCTTGGCAGGTTTCGACGGGTCTGGATCGTCCACGATTGAGAAAAAGGGTGCCCGAGAACGTGATCACGCGCAAGCCAAATCTTGCTGCTGGGCTGGGCTCTCCGAGGCCCTGACCGATCTGCAACGTCGTGTACGAAGCGCGTCGTTTGCGGGGCAGCGCGCCTCACCTGGGACACACCCCGGGCTGCACGAATTCTTCGCCGCGGTGAGGAGTGACACGCTGCGCTGAGCCGCCCGGGCTCCGCGCGGCTCAGCGCTCAGAACGAGACGGCGTCGACGAGCTGTCGCCAGGTCGGCTGACTGGTGTCGGGGATCGCGGCGCCGCACAGCCAGCCGCTCTCGCCACTCGGCTTCTGCCACACCACGTTCACGTCGATGGCCACGTTCGACGTCGGCAGCGTCATCGACAGCGACCGCGGCAGGCGCTCCTTCGGCGTCCGTTCGATCTCGAGCCGCAGGCCGCCGTAGCTGATGTCGAGGATACGCACGGGCAGATCCTGTACCCAGGCTTTCAGGTGGCGCGTCACCGGCTTGCGTGCATAGCGCCGTGTGGCGCTGAAGATCGCGTTCGGTGTGCTGGCTTCGAGCTTCTGCTGCACCAGCGCCAGCAGCGCGACCGGCGAAATCGGCTTGAGGAGGTACTCGGCGCCCATTTTCCTGGCGTCGGCTTCAATCGCGCGATCCGGGAAGCCAGTGACGACAATTGCCGGAATCGGACGCGACCCCATGGCGAGAAGCTGCAGGCCGTTGTATCCCTGAAGGCGGATGTCGGTGATGATCAGGTCGGGGGCGTCGCGTTCGAGCGCTTCCATCGCTTCCGGCAGCGAGCTCGCGGGAAGGGCCACGTAGCCGGCGCCCGCGATCAACGCCGTGAGGCCGCGGCGCGTGGTGTCGTCGTCATCGAGAATCAAGATCCGCCGGGGAGTGGTCGGCAACGTCGTCATGTCGGACAACGCACGCAACGGCCATACCGTCGCGAAGGTGCGACATGTGCGCGTGGTTCCACCAGTCTTGGGGCCATCGCCGTCGGCGTAGCTGTCGATCCCGTGATTCCAATCTCAGGCTTGTCGCTGAGGTTGGATATGGCTGAGGCGATCCGTTCCTTCAGCTATTCGCTGCCGAACGCCGCCCGCGGATCCCGAGAGGCGCCGGCGCGGCGAGTCAGTCCACCCCAACTGGCCCATCGCGCGTGGAGCGCGGCGCGCTGGGCGTTCGAGAACTGCCAGTCCTCGCCGCGGTTCCGCGTAAGCTCTTCCGCGGTCCAGGTCTCGCGCATCAGTCCGTGAGGCGGATGATCGTTTGACCCCAGCAGTTGATGACCCAGCTCGTGCGCGATGGCGCGCCCGAGCACGTCGGCGCGGACCGCTTTACCCGTGGAGGCGAGCCAATCCACGCGATCGACGTACACAGTGGACAGAGTGCCGGTGGCGGTCGTCGGATCGATCAACGAGTAGCCGAACGCGCGGCGGTTGCCGTCCTCGGCCGTGGGAGCGCTGTGCGTGAGCCGCACCACGAGTTCGTGCGAGGCCGGCGCCGCGTCGCATCCGGGCTGCGCCCGGCCGTCGCGGGGCGGCGTGCAGACGATCCAGATCGGATCGAGATCGGCGCGCGAGAGAATCGCCCCGGCCGTCTTGAGCGCGGCGGCGCGGTCGTTTGCGGTCACGCCCGCGCTGTCGTACACACGAACCGTGATGCTGTCGAGAATGATCGCGGCGGTGTTCGCGAGCGCCGCCGGCGCCAGGGCGGACGCGGCCGCGAGGGCGAGGGCAGCCGCCGCGGCCGTTCGCGCCGCGCGGAAGGCAGATGCGATCGACGAGGCGTGTGTTGTCATTGTGTGGCCGCCGTTCCCACCGGCTCGAGGCGAAGTACGGCGCCCGGGTTCTCGCCCGTCAGCACATAGAGCAGACCGTCGGGGCCTTGCCGTACGTCGCGGATACGCTGCTTGAGCTCGCGTAGAAGCGGCTCGCGGCGGATCTCTTCCCAGCGCTCGTTGAAGACCACGCGCTGCAGCTGGCCGCTGCGCGGAACTTCGCCTTCGCGCAGTCCGCCGGCGAAGGCACTGCGGGTGTAGATGGCGGGCTTGAATCCGGGGCGTCCCACGAAGGGATTGTCTGGCGGAACGCTGCCGTCGTCGCGCAGGCGGATTACCGTGCCGGCGTAATCGGACGGGTCCTGCGAGCGTACGACCTGGGGGCCCGTACCCGGTGCGCTCACGGTCATGTAGAGCATGCCGTCGCGGCCGAACGCGATGCGCGACGACTCGGTGACCGTGGCCCCGGTGGCGAAGATGTCGGTGAGGTTGGTGATCGCCTTGCCGTCCCACACACCACGGGCAAGCGTGCTCTCGCCGGCGAGCTCCGGCTGGCCGTTCACGAGCGTGCGGCCCGTGGACACGACCGCCCGCACCTTGGGTGCGCCGGCGACGGGCGCCGGGTCGAGCACGCCGTTGTGGAAGATGCGGATGCGGCCGGGGCGCTCGGTGACGAGCATGTCGCCGTTGGGCAGGAACGCGAGCGACCACGGTTGCTCGAGCGTCCGGCTCAGGACCGTGACGCGAAAGTCTCGCACCTCCGCCGACTGCAGCAGGATGGGGCCGTCAGGAAGAGCAGGTGTCGGCCACGGGACGGGCGGCGGCGGCGCCGCGTTCTGCCCGCGGAGCGCCGCCCCGGCTGCAGTGAGGAGCAGCAGGGCCATCGCGGCGAAGCGCGCCCGCGCGCGCGGCGCGGTGAACGGGTTCATGTCGTCTCCGGAGACCCTGCCCGTGGCGTCGAGGGCTGCCGCCCCAAGCGCCGCCTTCGACGGCCGACGCCGGCGGCAGGTTCGGCCCTCGAAAGGCTTGCAGAATATCACGCGCCGACGTGCGTTCGTCCCGGCCCGGTGGCCGGCGGCTTATCGTGGGACTGCCGTCCTCCCGCCGTCGCCGCCCGACGATCCGCCGCTGCTCGACCCGCTTGAACTGCCGCTCGAGCTACCGCCCGAGCTGCTGCCCGAGCTGGCTGGCGCGCTGCTCCCGGCGTCACCAGCGGTGTAGCCGCGTCGCGACACGGTGCCGCCAGAAGTCCCGCTCGAACGGGGCGTGGGCCCGGCCCCCTCAGGGACGTCGCCGCGCCGATCTACGCGCGTGTAGCCGAGGCCGTTGATGACCCGGCCGTGTTCCGGCGGCCGGCCTTCCGTGACACCCCCATCGCCGCCGCCCCCGCCTCCGCCCGGGACGATGATGGCGGGCGCGAAGTACGCAGGGTAGTAGCGCAGATAGGAGTAGCCAAACGGCGAGAAGAAGTACGGGGAGTAGTAGTAGTTCGAGTAGTAGGGCCCGAAGAAGTACGGGTAGTCGTAGCTGGCGTCAACGAAATCGGCACCCGCGTAGAGCGGCGGGAACGGCGTCAACCGATCGTCGGGTCCCGAGGGCCGTACGGAGAACGATCGCGGAAAGGAGAGGGCGACCATCAGATCGATGACGCGGTCGTCCACACCCGCCTTGTCGAGATCGACCAGCACGCGCGACGAGAGCGGGAAGCGGGCCGACGTTTCCATCAACGCCGCTTCGATCGCGCGCGGGGACACGAGCCCCGACGCTTCCTTCACGTTGTCGACCTTGAGCCGCACCGCCGCTGCGGGCACGCCGTTCCTGGCGCGCTCGACCGGCGGCCGGAAGCGGCGCACGCGGACGCTGTCGGTGCCGCCGATAGTCACCGCCTGCACGTCCACCCATTGCCCGTCCAGGGCCATGAGCGCAATCCCGGTGACGGTGCGGGACGGCTGCGCGTCGCAGGTGACCTGCGCCCGCGTGAAGAGCCGCAGGCCATCGGCCGACCATTGAGCGCGCTGCGTGCCCGAGCAGCCGCCGTCGGCCACGGGGTGATCGGCGCCGTCGGCGATGATCGTCTGCGACAGTACCTCCTGCTCTCCCACGAAGGTCCGGAGCTCCGCTCCACCTCCGCTGGGGGACACGCACACGCGCGCGTCGCGGCTGCTGCCGGGGCGGATGGGGCCGGTGACGCGGCCCGCGGCGTCCTCGGCCGGCGGGAGTCGCGCGACGTTGGCGTCGGCGACCAGGTTCCAGCACCCCAGCCAGTCGTTCCAGCGCGGATCCGGCGCCTGCGCCCTCGCCGTGGACGCGGCCGCGAGCAGCAGCGCCAGGACGAGGCCGGCGGAGATTCGCGGGACGAAAACGCCTGTCATGATCCCTCCAGATCGCGAGCCGGCACGCGCCGGTTTGCGAGAGTCGGCGTTGCTAGAAAATGAAGCTGGCGCCCGCCGCCAGCTTGAATCCAGCCAGATCGATGGGGTCGAAATCCACCCACGTGCTGCTGAGCGTGGCGTTCGACCACTGGTACCGGCCGTCGATCGTCACGTATACCCGCTTCAGCACCAGTACGTCCACGCCCGCAAACGCCTGCGCCACCGGAGCCCAGCCCGACGACTTGAAAGTGCTGCCGAAGACCCGGTTGTCCGTGAAGTCGATGAAGTCGCCGAACTGCTCGAGATCGTAGTGCAGAGCGCCGCCGCCGGCACCGACGTAGGGGACGATGTGCCGCGGCACCCAGGCGAGCCGGCTCACCTCGAGCCCGCGCTCGATCAGTGCGTATTTGATGCTGCCGGTGATGCCCATGGTACGCAGGCTCGTCGTCTGCGTGATCGGCAGCCGGTTGTTGTCCACGAAATCCCGGTACTCGGACGACGTCTCTGACCGGTTGATGTCGAAGCCGCCGACCAGGTCGAGGCGCCTGCCGACCGCAAACCCGAAGTCAGCGGCAAAGCCGGGGGCGTTGAAGTCTTTTTGACCCAACGTCAACTGGTCGCTCACGAAGCTGTACCAGTCGCTGTCGGCCCGCGCGAACAGCCAGCTGCCACGAACACCGACCGACGCGCGCGGACGCCCGAACAGGAAGTCGGGATTGCCGAACTCGGTGGCTGCGGGCGCCGGCCGCTCGTCCTGCGCTCGCGCGTCGGCGGCGAGGAGCACGCCGAGCACCACGCCTACGCACACTGCCATCTGACGCATGGCCTGCCCCCTCTTTGGTCAGACTCGCTCCTGCAGCCAGAGTCGCCCTCAGGCAAGAGGCAAGGACCACGCCAGCGCCGATCCGCTGCAGCACCAAGGAATTCGCCTGCCACCGGCGAGTGTCTCATGGGTTGTCCGCCAGGGGCGACAGAGTATCCTTGCCGCCAGGGTGCATCAGCTGCTCGTGTTCGGGTCGGCGTTCGGCGCCGGCATGATCGACTCGGTCGCCGGCGGCGGCAGCCTGTTATCGTTCCCGACCCTCATCTGGCTCGGCGTGCCCTCCATCGCCGCCAATGCCACGAGCACCGTGGCGCTCTGGCAAGGCTCGCTCGGCAGCGTCCGGGGCTACCGCCGCGAGCTGCGCGACGCCGAGCGCAGCCTGTTCACGCTGGCGGTCCCGAGCCCGGCGGCGGGGCTGGCTGGCGCGATTCTGCTGTCGCGGACACCGACCGAGGTCTTGGACCGCCTCGTGCTGTGGCAGGACGCGCTGGTCATGGCCATGGGCGCCGTGCTCGGGGGTGTGGGTGGCGCGGGACTGGCGCGCCGGATGGGCCGCGCCGTCGTCCGGCGCCTGGTGATCGCGATCGGCTTCGGAATGGCTGCCGCCCTGCTGGTGAAGGCGCTGTGACCGTGGCCGCCGTCTCGCGGTTCACGGAGTTCACGCGGGCGCAGTGGGCGGCGCTCCGCGATTCGACGCCACTGCCGCTGACCGAATCGCAGCTGCGCGGCCTGGTCGGCGTCAACGAATGGATGTCGCTCGACGAAGTCGCCGACATCTATCTGCCCCTCTCGCGCCTGCTCAATCTCTACGTCGCCGCCGTCCAGAACCTCCACCGCGCGACGGCGACGTTCGTCGGTTCGGCGAGCCCGCGCGTGCCCTACGTGATCGGCCTCGCGGGCAGTGTCGCGGTCGGCAAGAGCACGACGTCGCGGGTGCTGCAGGCGCTGCTTTCGAGCTGGCCGAGCCATCCGCAGGTGGACCTCGTGACCACCGACGGCTTCCTGCGGCCGCAGCGCGAGCTGGAAGCGCGCGGCCTCGTGCAGCGGAAAGGCTTTCCCGAGAGCTACGACCTGCGGCGGCTGGTGCAGTTCATGGCCGACGTCAAGTCGGGCGCGCCCGAGGTCTCGGCACCGGTGTATTCCCATCTCGCCTACGACATCGTGCCCGGCGAGCGCCAGGTGGTGCGCCGCCCCGACATCGTGATCGTCGAGGGGCTCAACGTGCTGCAGACGGGGAGTGGCCGCGCCGGGCAGCCGATGCCCAGCTTCGTGTCCGACTTCTTCGACTTCTCGATCTACGTGGATGCGCAGGACGACGACATCGAGCAGTGGTACGTCGAGCGCTTCCTCACGCTGCGCGAGACGGTGTTCCGGGACCCGTCGTCGTATTTCCACCGCTACGCGGCGCTCTCACACGAGGAAGCCGTGGCGACAGCGCGGACGATCTGGTCGTCGATCAACGCGGTGAATTTGCGCGAAAATGTCCGTCCGACGCGCGAGCGCGCGCACTTGATTCTCGAAAAGGGGCGCGACCACGCCGTCAGGCGGGTCCGTTTGAGAAAGCTCTAGGGGTCAGGACAACCGCCGGGCGTTCGACGGTACGCGCTCGAAGGCGCGTGCCAGCAGCGCCTCTGTGGCCTCGGTCGAGCGTGGCTCGGAAAAGAGGTGTCCCTGCGCATGCGGGCAGCCCAAGGCGAGCAGCTGCTCGGCGTGGGCCAGGGTTTCGACCCCCTCGGCGATGAGCCCCATCCCGAGCTCCTGTGCGAGCTTCACGATGGCGCTGCCAATCGCGCAGCCATGGTCGGGTGTGCCCATCTGCGCCACGAACGACTTGTCCAGCTTGAGCGCGTCCACCGGATAGCGTTGCAGCGAGCTGAGCGACGAGTAACCGGTGCCGAAGTCGTCGAGGTAGACCGCCACCTGGATCTGCCGCAGCCGTTCGAAGTTGCGGTGCACGATGTCCGACGAGTTGAGCAGCGTGTTCTCGGTGATCTCGAGGCGCAAGGTACCCCGTAGCAGCCCGCTTCTCTCCAGGGCGCGCTCCACCTCGTCGACGAAGTCGACGCGGGCGAAGAGCCGCGAGGAGATGTTCACCGAGATGCCAAGCGGCTGGCCGAACATCCGCTGCCACGCCGCTGCCTGACCGCAGGCATCGCCGAGCACCGAATAGGTGAGCGGGACGATCAGCCCGGTTTCCTCGGCCACCGGGATGAAGTCGGCGGGTCCGATCACCCGGCCGTCGGGACGGGTCCAGCGCACGAACGCCTCGAGACCGCAGATCTCCGACGACGGCAGCTCCACGATTGGCTGGTAGACGAGGGTGAAGTGGTGGCGCTCGACCGCGTGACGCAGATCGGTCTCGAGCGTCAGGCGCTCGACCGCCGACGCGTGCATGTGCGGGTCGAAGATCTGGTAGCCGCCGCGGCCGGCCGCCTTGGCGCGGTACATCGCGATGTCGGCGTCGCGCAGCAGGTCGTCCACCGTCAGATAGTTCGCGCCGCCGAACACGACACCGATACTGGCCGACGCGTAGAGCTCGCGGCCCTGAAGGCGGATGGGATCGCCGAGCGACCGCTGCAGGCGGTCTGTGATGAGACAGACCTCGTCGGGCGACGCGAAGCCCTCGACGAGCACGGCGAATTCGTCGCCGCCGAGCCGTGACAGGACGTCGCTCGGGCGCAGCTGCGCCTGCAGCCGTACCGAGATCGCTTTCAGGAATTCGTCACCGGCCAGGTGGCCGAGACTGTCGTTGACCAGCTTGAAGCCATCGAGGTCGATGAACAGCACCGCATATCGCGGTTCGTTCGAGCGCGCGCCACGGGCAATCGATCGCTGCAGCAGCTCGCCGAACAGACGGCGGTTGGGCAGGCTCGTGAGGTCGTCGTGCCGGGCCGCCTGCGCGTAACGCTGCTCCGATGCGCGCGCGGCCTCGAGCGCGCTCACCGCCTCGCGGTGCAGGCGCGTCACTTCCGCGTGATGGCGTTCGTCGGCGGCAATCTCGTCGCGATAGATGCGATAGGAGCGGATCGTCAGGTAGAGGAGTGCCAGGGCGAGCGGCAGCAGCGCCACGCGGCCGGTCACCGTGAGCAACGCGGCGAACGTCGTCCCGCTGCCCGCGACGACGACGCTGAGCAGCTGCATCCGCGCGCGAGGCCCCTCCGAGGCCTGCGACGGTGCGTTGCCGGCGCGCGTCTCCGCCAGTTGGCTCATCGGGTCCTGGAGGAGCAATCACGGCGCCAAACGGGGCGATTACGGTTCCGTCAGGCCTCCGCGTAAACGTGCGTAAGATGGCCGTCGCACACGCCGCCGGTAGTGCGCCGCGCGTCAGATCTTCTGAAGAAGCCAGATCTCTGAGACTAAATAGAGGCGGGTAAGGCGGGTAAGGCGGGTAAGGCGGGTAAGGCGGGTAAGG